>OHGL01000048.1_pt1 | contig 99523 bp, 91 predicted proteins | sample 1567731 | NCBI WGS metagenome assembly OHGL01 (sample SAMEA3879606, study PRJEB24766) | human gut metagenome | biome: human-associated habitat; feature: feces | place: USA | collected 1985/1987 | reverse complement strand
ATGAGTCAGCCTGATTTTTTATACGAATTATTTGAAGATTTTATGGATGATCCGGTAAATCAGGATTTTTCAATGGACAACGGTCTGGTTTGCCGCTGGATGACTGGTCAGGCTAAAATCAGTCCTAAAATATCCGCTTACTATTCCAAGCCATCCAATCAGGAAAAATTAGCCCATACCATCCACCAGAATCTTCTTCCACTGATGTCTGACTGTAATATGGCTATACAAGATATTTACACTTTATTCATTCAGGATGACAGCATCTCAGATGCAAAAAAGAAAAATCTGACTCCCTTATATAAACCAGCCAGTTCAAGACTGCTGTTTCTTGCAAAACTGATTTCTTTTGGCATGGAACGCCAATTCATCAAACGTAATACCAAAAATCAGAAGCTGCTCGCCGGAGGCGCTTTATCCCCCATTGTGCTGGATTATATTATGGACAGTGAGGTTCCGAAACCATGCCGTCATTTTATCGGAAGAGATAAAGAACTGGAAGAATTATATACCGTGCTTGAGGAAAACCGTCATGTTTTCCTTTGCGGAATCGCCGGAATCGGAAAAAGTGAACTTGCCAAAGCCTACGCAAAGCGGTACATAAAGCAATACACCAATATACTTTATATAGAATATACCGGCAATCTTCATCAGGATATTACTGACATGGATTTTATTGACGATCCGCCGGAAAGCACTGACCAGGAACGGTTTCAAAGACATAACCGTTTTCTGCGTTCCCTGAAATCTGATACTCTGCTTATCATAGATAATTTTAATGTCACTGCGACACAGGACAGCTTTCTGTCAGTAGTATTAAAATATCGCTGCCAGATTTTGTTTACAACCCGAAGCAAACTGGATGAATACTGTACTCTGCCATTAAAAGAAATAGAGGATATGAACGCTCTCTTCCAGCTGGCATCAGTATTTTATTCAGAGGCAGACACGTACCGGGCAACAGTTGAAAAGATCATCGAAACTGTTCACTCTCATACTTTTGCCGTGGAACTGGCAGCAAAACTTCTGGAAAATGGAATCTCAACTCCAGACCAGTTATTAACAAGACTTCAGGTGGAAAAAGCATCTTACCATAACGAAGATAAAATTAAAATAATCAAAGATGGACAAAGCAGCAAAGCCACCTATTACAGTCATATCCATACGCTGTTTTCTTTATACACTTTATCTCTTGAACAGCAGGATATCATGTGTAATATGTGCTTTCTTCCTTCCACCGGTATTTCTGCCCGTATATTTGCCAAATGGCTAGAAATGCCCACACTAAATGAAATCAACGATTTAATTGAGACTGGTTTCGTTCAGACAACAACACGTCGCACCATCTCTCTGCATCCGATGATTCAGGAAATCACCCTTTCAGAGACAAAACCATCTGTAAGTAGCTGTCACATATTACTGGATTCTTTACAGAAAATATGTTTAATGCATGGAATTGAAGTCGATTATTACAAGAAGCTGTTTCAGACAGCAGGAAACATCATAGAATTGATTGAAAAAGATGATATACCAAAATATCTACTTTTTCTGGAAAATGTTTTTCCATATATGGATAATTATAATTACCAGAAAGGTATGAAAGAAATCATTCAGGAATTAAAAAATTTTTTGAAGCCTAAAGACATTGGCACCGATTCTGACCGGGCATTGTTACTGGATTTTCAGGCTACTCTTGAAATCAAGCCAGAAAAAGCAATAAAACTGGAAAAGGATGCACTTGCCCAGATAGAAAATATCACTGCTGACAATGCTCGCCTTGTTTCCAACCTTCATGCCAATCTCGGTGGACTTTACCGCATGAACGGTCATCCCGATCTTGCAAGAGAACACATGGAAAAAAGTATCTCACTGCTTGACCAATTTAACCTGCTTCATATAAATGACAGCATACCTCAGATTGCCAATTATGCAATGTTCCTGACAGAACAGCAGGAACCCGAAAGAGGCATCTCTGAATTGCAAAAATTATCCGGCATCATCAAGGAATACCATTCCGATGACTGTCTGGATTATGCCAAAGTACAGGAAACCCTTGGAACCATTTATCTGATGACTGCCAATCTTCCGCAAGCCAAAACACATTTTAAAAGAGCTTTCAAAATATATGAAAAGATCTGGGCTGATGAACCAGAAATGATTGAAGCAAAATATCAGGAAATTCAGGAGTTATATCCACAGATTGGATTTTTCATTGGAAAAAATCTATCCGGTCTTTTAACAAAATAAGCATAATTTACGGCGGGCAACTTGCCCGCCGTTATATTCAACTATTCGTCAAATAAATATATGCATCTTCCAAAGTGATATCATTATCCAGGACACAATTCTCATTTGGCTTTCCTTTGCTTAATACTTTCATATGAATTCCATTTTCTACATACTGCTTAGATGATATAGAATAATTGGCTTCTAACAAACGGGCTTCTTCTGCATTTTGTACCGTACAATTCCAAACACAGCCCTTTGCATTTTCCAGCAACCCACTCACGCTTCCAGAATATAAAAAACTTCCCTTTTTCATAATGGCAAGCTGTGTACAGGTTGCTGCTAAATCTTCTACTACATGAGTGGAAAACAGCACAGTTCTATCCTTTGAAAAATCAACCAAAAGATTGCGGATCCTGATTCTTTCTTCCGGATCTAACCCGGTGGTAGGTTCATCAATAATCAAAAAATCCGGATTATTAAGAAGTGCCTGTATGAGTCCGACACGTCTCTTCATACCACCAGATAATTGCCGCATTTTTTTATTCTGGTGCTCTGTAAGAGAAGTCTTTTCCAAATAATAGGTAATTCTTTGTTTGAGGTCATTTGTGGATACTCCTGATAGTCCACCCATATATACAAGGCATTCTTTCACCGTAAGATTCGGATATAAGTCGATTTCCTGTGGAAGATAACCAATCTTTTTCTGTATTTTTTCATAATTTCCCTCGTTATACAGAATTCCATCAAGGGAAACCATTCCTTCCGTTTGTTTTAAAACAGTTGTAAGAACCCTCATCAGCGTGGTTTTTCCCGCACCATTCTCTCCCAAAAGTCCGTAAATTCCCTTAGGTATTTCAAGAGATGCCTTATTTACTGCAACTACACCATTTTTAAATCTAACTGTTAAATCATTTATTCTAATACTCATAATCTATCCCCTTTTCTTTAAAGCCATTGGTAATACTGCAAATAAAAGCAGACCCACTATAAAAGACACAAGCGTTCCATAAATCCAACTCTCGGACATTAATTGAGTAGGTTCACAAAAGCTGAAAGAAAACAATCCCAGATTTCCGAAAAATGAACTTCCCGCTTTTGATATAAGTCCAATGACAATTCCAAATAAACATCCTATACCTGCCCACATATTTCCAAGCAATGTACACAAAATCACAGAGCATATACTCCAAAGCCAGATGGTTCCGAACATTGCAATGGAAAATAAAAGGAATATCTGAGTGCCCGAAACGCCTTCGTTTACACTGCCCGGTTTTTGCCAGAAAAACAAAACATATCCAACACAGGAAAGTATTAATAAATATAATATTTGAACGCACACTCTCTGTGATATTACTTTTAACTGCTTTTTTTGATCATACAAATGAAATACATCGGCACGCTTACTTTTTACTTCCATCAAATATGTGTCACTACAAAAAATAATTGTTAAAAATGCTATTGGAGACTGAATCGCTGAACCGATTTCTTCATAGTATATAATCGGATGAATAGCACACAATATCAGTATAAATGCACATGAATAAAAAATCTTATATAACGACAGGCAGTTTTTTAGTTCCGTTTTCAATGAACCCTCCTCCTTTTCCAGATTGTAACAGAAATACATACTAATATAACTGATGAAATTACAAGAATAATCTGATTTATGTTTGACATTTTGGCTACATGTGTTTCAAAAAATCTGCCAGGGAATCGCACCATAATAGAGAACGGTCTCATATAATAAATATCATTCTTCATGGTCAGCATATTTGAATATATAATGTGTAAAAACAAGATTGGTGCTGCCGGAAGCGGATTTTTAAATATTAATGCTGTAATTGTATAGACACAACATATCATCAAAAGATTCGGAACAATATAGATCAGAGAATTCACGCAAAAATCAATTGGTGTTACTGGAAAGCCCGATTCTAAAGACGTTTTCAAACACAGCATAAAGAATATAACATTCAAAATCACTAATACTCCCAGCATACTAATGAATCCGCTTATTACTTTCCCACATATATATTGGATTGCCGTAACAGGCTTTGTATGTAATAATTCATAGGTACTTTTTCGTGTATCCTGAATAAATAAAAATGATAGCAAGACTGTTGCAAAAAAGGCCATATGCAATCCTGCAAAATCCGTAAATTTTTTGGCAAAGTACCAGGAAAAAGAATGTTCGGATAATTTCCGCTCGATATAATGATTGATTTCTTCTGCTGTCCCCTTATGAATTTCAAGGTCCTCATAAGCATATATTGCATTATAATAGCCATATTGGGATTCCAAAAACTCAGAAGCAGTCTTTACATCCATATTCTGAATTTCTTTCATTACATGATCTGCTTCCTGCCTGCTAAATCCAAAACCATTTTTGGAGGTGTCCATTAACGTCTCTTTGATCGTATCTTCCCACTCCCTTCTTCTTTCTTTATCATCAGATGTGGGAATGTACCCATCCATGACATCAGCATCTTCCAATGCTACGTCATTTTGTGTGATCTGTTCATTCTGTTTGATATAATGAATTTGCAAATACGATGACAGACATTGATACATACTGGCAACTATAATAATCAAGCCAATCCACAAAACAGGGTTCTTTAAATAATCAAGTATACTTCTTTTTATGATTGTTTTCATTGTATCTCTTCCTTTCTTTATTTCTTTAACAACATCATACAAATCAATTCTCAATAAATTCACAACAAAAAAGACTAAAACCACTTTATTTGTGATTTCAGCCTTATAAAGTATTTTTATTCAGCTTTGAAAAGAGCTTCTACATGAGCACCGCCTTGTCTGGCATTATATATTTTCAAATTTCCTCCATGCTTTTCACAGAAAATACGAGAAATATACATACCAAGGCCAAAATGCTTTAAATCATCTTGTGGATTCTTATGATAAAATGGTTCTGTTACTTTTTCCTCAGTATCCACAAATCCTATTCCATCATCTTCAACAGAAATTATAAGAAAACCATCCTTTTTCTTTATCTGCAAAGTAATACTTTTTTGTACATATCGAACCGCATTTTCCAGTAAGTTGTCTGTCACTTCCATGACAAGTTCCTCATCCACTTTCACAATGTTTTGTTCCTGCACTCTTTCTACCTTACATAATTTACTTTCCTTCTTGGACAGCATGGCAGCTTCTGCCTCAATCTTTTTTGCCAGTTCCGATAATTCTATCTCTGAGCATTGCAGTTCCCTCTGTTCTAAATGGGACATTTTTCTCATGTTTTCCGTGAAATGCTCTATACGGTCAATCTGATACATGCCTGTTTGTAAGATATCAATAACATCCTCTGTTTTTATACTCTCAGCAGAAACAAACTCTAAGAGCATTTCCTGATACCCTCGCAATATGGAAAGTGGAGAACGTATGTCATGTGCAATTGCATTCCGCAAGACCTTCTCGTCATCAATCATTCGCCACATCTTTCTGTTGTTATCTGCTAAAGCACTTCGCATCATTTCAAATTCTTTACACAACGTTCCCATCTCATCTTTATTTTCATAGGACACATGAAAATCCAGTTCATTATCTGCAATCATTTGTGAGGCATCTTTTAATTCCTGTAGAGGCGTCTTTAACTTATTTTTATAAAAAAAGAATACCGCAGCAACACTCCCAACAATCGAAAAAATCAGTACCGAATATGTTTCCATAAAGTCACACATTTCCGAAAGATGATGGTCCAAACGATTCATCTGCGATTGATTAGGTCTTGATATCTCAATCTCGTATTTCTTTCCATATTGCTGAAACACGTCCGTATAATCTGCATAATCAATATATTTTTCCCATATTTTATTCTGCATATTGCTTGCAAAATCAACTGTAAATCCAGATAACAGAAATGCTGCCGTTAAGCTGATCACAAAATAAAGCAGAATTGTTTTTTTCAGTGACAAGTTTCTTATTTTTTCCATCGGTATCCAATCCCCCATACAGTTTCTATGTATTCTTTTTCTGAATAATCCGCTATTTTTTTCCTTATACGCCGTACTAATTCCGTTATCGTTCTACTGTCCCCTTCCGCATCATATCCACAGACTTGTGCATATATACGTTCTTTATCAAACACCTGCCCTGGATGCATGGATAAGAATTCAATAATCTGATATTCAATTTTTGTGAACTCCATCTTGTGTCCAGCTATAGCTACTATTTTTTCAGAATAATCAATCAGCATTTCATCCATGAAACGGTATTCCGTTTTTTGTTGATGCCTTTCTTCTCTCTTTATGTTTGTGACAATCCTTGCTTCCAACTCCCGAAGACTAAATGGTTTCGTAATATAATCATCCCCACCTGAAAGCAACCCATTAATTTTATCATCTTCGTCAACTCTTGCTGTCAGAAATAAAATTGGACATAACACTTTACTGCGTATCAGACGACATACTTCAATCCCATCCATGCGTGGCATATTGATATCCAACAAAATAATATCCGGTTTCATTTTCATTTTATTTAATGCTTCCATTCCATCTGTAGCCGTAATGGTTTCATATTGTTTCATATTAAAATAACTACAAAGCATTTTCACCAATTCTTTATCATCATCGACAACTAAAATCTTGTATTTCATCCAAACCACCTCCAGCATCCATATTATACGATAAAAAACAATGAAATCACAACAAGAGTACATGAAGAACGTAAGCACAATATATCTTTTTTCTCAATTCCTGCTCAATTTCCCCTCAATGCCTTTTTCCTCCGATTTTCGTATGCTTATCCCACAGCAAAGCAGTACCACACCGGCACGACCTGCTGAATCAATCAATACGAAAACGGAGGTATTTTTTATGCGAGAACTCAGAAACACAAAAATCATTGCTGTAGATCATGGCTACGGCAATATGAAAACAGCAAACACCGTCACCCCAACCGGCATCAAAGCCTATGAAACTGAACCAATCTTCACCGGAAATATTCTGAAATACAACGGCATTTACTACCGGATCGGCGAAGGACACAAAGAATTTATCCCGGATAAAGCTATGGACGAAGAATATTATCTTCTGACACTAATGGCTATTGCAAGGGAACTGAATGTCTTTTCCATCCGTGAAGCAGATGTTCATCTGGCTGCCGGACTTCCTCTCACATGGATCAGAAATCAAAGAGAAGCTTTTCGTTCCTATCTGCTCCAGAATCCAGAAGTCCATTACCTTTTTAACGGCAAAGAGTATCATCTCCGCTTTGTGGGATGCAGCCTTTACCCACAGGGGTATCCGGCTATCGTAAACCAACTAGGAAATTTCAAGGGAACCAATCTCCTTGCAGATATCGGAAACGGAACCATGAACATTCTGTATGTCAACAATAAGAAAGCGCAGGAGAGCCGATGCTGGACAGAAAAACTTGGTGTAAACCAGTGCATGATTGCCGCAAAGAACGCTGTTCTGGACAAATTCGGAGTGAAAATTGAAGAATCCACCGTAGAACAGATTCTGCGGTTTGGAACAGCTGACATTTCAGCACCATATCTGGATTGTATCAGTTCTATTGCCAGACAGTATGTGGCAGAACTTTTTTCCACGCTCCGCAAATATGAATACAATCCTGACCTGATGCGCCTGTATGTAGTTGGCGGCGGTGGATGCCTGATCCGTAACTTCGGAACGTATGACAAATCACGAGTCACAATCATTGATGACATCTGCGCCACTGCCAAAGGTTACGAATCTCTGGCTTATATGAGCCTGAAAAGGAGGGGATAAACCATGCAGAACAATATCCGCAACACAAACCTGCGCTTTAATCTGGACAAAGAACAGCAGCGTAGAGCCTGGGAATATTTACAGACGATGGACAGGCAGGATTTTAAATCTTACAGTCAGGTAATCTCTCTTGCACTGGTAGATTATTTTGACCGCTACTACCGCACACAGGCTGATCCTTATCTGGAAACAAGAGAACGGGAAGAACTTTTTGTGAAACAGATTGTAGATGCAGTGGAAAACAGTCTGAAACAGGCATTGCCACTTTTTCTTTCTGGACTGACTGCAGGCATGGCGCAAAGGGAGCCCCAAATCAGGGCGTCCTTTCCAGCACCTGAAAATTCACAGCCAGATAGTGATGTAGACTGGGATTTTCTTGGAGAATAAACCCTTTTGATTGGAGGTGAACACATGACGGACTTTCTGACAGCAGACACCAACCTGCCATCTTATATGATGTTTCCCCGTTTCCTTCTGGACATGGAAATAAACGAAACTGCCAAAATGCTTTATATTATCCTGCTCGATCGGGCAAGGCTTTCCCAGAAAAATGAGGGCTGGTCAGATACAGATGGTCATGTGTTCATTTACTTTACGATTGAAGCACTGGCAGAAGTTCTCCACAAAAGCCAGATGACGGTTAAAACTGCTCTGGCAGTACTGGAAAAACAGGAGCTTATCTTCCGAAAACGGCAGGGTCCCGGACAGCCCAATCGGATTTATGTAAAACTCCCAAAAGAAACCATCCACTATACAGACAGATTTCTTTCCCTAAGACAGACAAAAAACTGTCCTATTGACAGACAGGATTCTTTCCCTGATACAGACAGAAAACTGTCTGGTAATAAGAAAGAGATAAAAAAGAACAATTTAGCAATAAGAGGGAGTAAGGAGCCACTCTCACCCTATGGAAAATTTCAAAATGTTTTTCTGTCAGAAAAAGAGCTTGAAGATATCCGGCAGACAATCCCTGACTGGAAGGATTATATTGAACGCTTATCCGGTTATATGGCTTCTACCGGAAAGCAATATCAGAACCACGCAGCTACCATCATCAGTTGGGCAAGACAGGATCATCCTGCTTCCCGACAACGAAATTACGAAAGTGAGGAATACGAAACATTATGACAAAATTTATAGAAAAACCAACAGCTATAACCCCAAACAGAGAGCTTCAATCTGATGAATATTTTAACGAAACAGACCACCTGATCTACTGTTCCAAATGCAATACGCCAAGGCAATGCAGGCATGAATTACAGGGAAAGGTTCTTATTCCTTCCATCCGCTGTAAATGCCAGCAGGAAATCTTTGAGCAGGAAGAAGCCCAGAGAAAACTTCATGAAAAACAAATGGAAATAGAGCATCTTAAAACCAGCGGCTTACAGGACAAAGCACTCTATGACTACACTTTTGCCAGGGATAACGGCATCAATCCGGAAATAAAACTGGCACACAATTATGTAAGCAACTGGGAAGAGATGAGAGCAAATGCTTCCGGACTTCTCATCTGGGGTGATGTCGGTACTGGAAAATCTTTTTTTGCAGGCTGCATTGCCAATGCCCTTCTGGAAAAAGGCGTTCCTGTACTGATGACCAACTTTTCCCGGATTCTGAATACCCTTACCGGAATGCATTTTGAAGACAGAAACCAGTTCATCAACAGCTTAAACCGCTACAGTCTTCTGATTATTGATGATCTCGGAATTGAGCGGAACTCTGACTTTGCACTGGAACAGGTATTCAATGTGATCGACAGTCGTTACCGCAGTAAAAAGCCCCTGATCATAACGACCAATCTCACTTTATCAGAGCTGAATAACGCCGCTGATATCGCACACAAACGAATTTATGACCGTATTCTGGAGAGATGTATTCCTGTCCGTATCAATAACCGGAATATTCGTCAGGACAATGCAACAGCTAATTTAAAACAGGCGAAAAAAATCCTGTTGAACAATCATGCTCCGAACCAGAACTGACTCGAAGAAGTATAACACAATGATTACTTTTCACTGACAGTGGTACTACTTTCTTTCCTCATTTATTACCAGAAATATGCCACTGTCAGTTATCTAAAACCATAGTACCAAACCAAAAGATTTTAAAACCAAAACTGCCCGGATACGGGCATAAAAAGGAGGTGCCAGATATGGCAGATAAAAGAATCATGACACCGGAAGAAAAAGCACTTTTACAGGCAAGACACCGCCAGGAAGAAGCCGAAGCAAGAAATCGCAAAAAAGAACGTGATGCCAGAACACACCGATTAGTCCAGGAAGGAGCCATTCTGGAAAGTATTGTTCCCCATATTAAAGAAATGGATTTAGATTCCCTGAAACGGGAGCTGATGATCCGGCTACGGGGAATGTAAACGCACAAGTTCTACTCCCGAAGGGCGCACTTACTCACCACCTGATAAATCAGGCAGTGGTATCCCCTTCGGGGCTCGTGCGCTCTGCCGAGGGCTTTATCCGCTGTTGCAGGCAACATCGAAAGGAGGTGCCAGATATGGCAATTTATCATATGCAAGCCAAAGTCGTCAGCCGTGGTTCCGGTCGGTCTGCTGTTGCTGCTTCTGCTTATATGAGCTGTAGCCGCATGTACAATGATTATGACGGCATTCAGCATGACTATACTAGAAAGCAGGGTCTGATCTATCAGGAAGTGATGCTTCCTCCAATGGCTCCATCGGAATGGAATGACCGGGAACAACTCTGGAATGCTGTGGAAGAAACCGAAAAGACCAAAGACAGCCGACTGGCAAGAGAATTTGTTGTCGCACTCCCCGTCGAGTTAGATAAAAACAGCAATATTTCTCTTCTTCAGGATTTTATTCAAAAGAATTTTGTGGATATGGGCATGTGTGCTGACTTTGCTATTCACGATACAGATGGACACAATCCTCATGCACACATTCTGCTTACCGTCCGTCCACTGAATGAAAATGGAACATGGCAGTATAAAACAGAAAAAGAATATCTCTGTATAAAAAATGGGGAAGAAAAAGGATTTACAGCTACTGAATTCAAAACTGCACAAAAAGATGGCTGGGAAAAGCAATACAGATATAAAGTTGGAAAAAAGAAGATTTATATGACCGCATCTGACGCACAGGAAAAGGGCTATGACCGCATCGACAAACATCCTAAAAGTAGCCGCTACGGCAGGCAGAATCCTATTTCTGAACAATGGAACAGTGATGAACAACTCTGTATCTGGAGAGCAAACTGGGCAGATACTGTAAATGAAATGCTTGCCCGCAATCAGATAAATGCATCCATTGATCACCGCAGCTTTGCAGATCAGGGAATCACCGAACAGCCGACCATCCACGAAGGCTACATTGCCCAGAATATGGAAAAGAAAGGAATGATAGCTGACCGCTGTGAAATCAACCGTCAGATTCGTGCAGATAATCAAATGCTCCGGGAATTAAAAACTCAGATATCGAAACTGGCTCAAGCTGTCAAAAATTCTATTCCTGTAATTGCAGAAACAATGGAAACTATCCGAAATCATATGATTTTTACACAATATCATTTACTTCATAATGAGATGCAAAAAGAAGTAATTCATGATTGGATGAATCATTTTAATCCAATACTGAATAAATATAATGCTGTTAAGAAGAAACTCAAAGCGAAAGTTTCGGAACGGAAAGAACTGAATGTGCAAAAGGATAAAACCAGTATTTTGAATCCCATCCAGCATATAAAATTGAATCAACAGCTTACCACTGTTACCGAAGAAATTGAAGAACTGAAATCACGGAAAGAGCAGCTAATCTTCCAGGCACAATGCACTACCGATAAAGATATGATGAATCTATCCAAGAAATACGACCAGATGAATAAAAATCTGGATGTCCTGGATTCTCAGGACACCTCGCTCAAAAAACAGCTTGAAAAAGACGCCACTGCTTTCCGGGAAGAAAAATTTCGTCCTGAGCCAGAACAATATACCAAATTACTGGATACCAGAATCCAGATACGTCCTGATTTCCGGGATAAGCTGATTGAACAACTCAAAGGTACTTTCGGTAAATATTACGACTATCACCGTCGTGATATTGCAGCCAATGAGGTGGATTATCTCAATGTGGAAGATCCTGATGTTTTCTCCCATCGTGCATGGGAACTTGAATATCAGAGGAAACAAGAGATGCGACGAAATCAGCCTGCCAGAGCTAAGAAAAGGTCATATGATATGGAATTATAATCATCATCGAGTAGATAATATGCTCTTACAACTCTCTTGTTTAAAAGGCGTATGGATTTAAAAGTTCCATACGCCCAATTCACTTTAACCAGTTACAATCTGCCATGTTTTCTTGTATAAAACCACATTCATTATAATGCTGAGATTCTTTGTTGCATATCAATAACTTGAACTTTACTATTTTTAAGAACTAATCCATACGAAAAATGAATCGTATTTCCTCCCACTGGTTCAAATTTAACATATTGTCCACATATATTTCTATTACGTTCACCAAATATTTTCTTTATCTTTTCTGGCAATACACTATATATCGGACATGACACATCTATAGTATAAAATCCATTTTTCATAGGATTACCTCTGTCACTAAACCATTCACTTATTGAAATTCTATTACCTGCTACAGATTTACATTGAGCTGTATATTCTTTGCCACGTAATGTAAACATTAATGGGGTTTCCTCTGGAATATTAGAAGATACTTGAAATCTTATCTTTCCATCATTCATTTTCCAGCTCAATGAAGCTTCAATCTTCAATTCCTTTCCATTAATAGGTTGTTTAGGTTCTAATTCCTCGGGCAATGGCAATAAATCTCCCATCTCAACGTAATGATTTTTATAATACCATCTACCATATTTCTGTATAAATCCCCATGATGACAAATAATTGCTGTTTAACTGATCTATAGTAGCATCCGAAAACTGAAATCCTCTTTTTGAATAATCTACTCTTGAATATGCACGTAAAATTTTAATAATTGGTATATGATATTTATTATAGGCATCTATATATGGCAAACATTCAATATCATAAATATTATCCGAAGCATTCTCATAAGATTTTCGACGAGCACATATGAATTCATATATTTTCTCATCAGTAACCTGTTCATTGACTGGTTGTGGCGTAACAGAAAAATAAAAGTCTCCCACTAACGAAGAATATTCCCATGAAAGCTGTTCTTCTCCGTATTGGCTAATTGATATTTCTGACACTTTATTTCTAACAAATTTAAACATTTCTTCAATTTTCAAATTTGGAATAAGCATAGCATCTTTTAAAACTTGTGTATATAATCCATTACTACATTGTCCATCAAATGCACTACAGTCAGCGCTTGTAGAATAAGCAATCATAGTACCTTTAGGTGGATTATTAAATGGCGCAAAGCCTGTTAAAAATCCCCTCCCCATAGCAAAAGGATTATCTCGACATGCATCCAATATACATATTAATGTTTTTCCCTTATATGAAGATGCACCTTCTAACAGCGAATTTAAACAATAACAAGAGACCATTGTCTTGCTTTTATCACTTAACTTTAAATCAATAGGAACGATAAAATTTTTACCGTCGATTTGCATACCATGCCCTGCATAAAAAAATACCCCTACAGCATATTCATCTAATGCCTGTAAAAAATCATTAACAGATTTTTGAATATCTATTAAATTTGCATCCATTATTTTTGTAACATCAAAATTTAATTTATTCAAAATACTAGCAATATCGTCAGCATCATTCTTAGGATTATTCAATTTCCCTACATTTGAATAATCAGAATTACCGATTACTAATGCAATTCTATCCATTATTCTCACCTCTGAAATTATCTTACGTTTTATTTCATAATTAAAAATTTTAAATTCATTTCTTAATATAAATTTTAATCTGTTATTTTGATCATACCACCTTCTTAGCCCATTTTATATAAACTCTTACAAACACTGAAAAGCTCCCGAAGGAGCTTTCCACGCTTTAAATATACACTAATTCTTTCAACACAATCTCTTCTGCAGCATTCCGGGCATTATTTACCGCTCTAACCCATTCCATCTGGTCACGAGCTTTCAATTCTTCCGTAATGCCCTGCTTCTCCATCATCTGACTCACCAGAATATCCATTCTCTCCTGTGCTTCATCGTCCACAGTATTCAGATGTTCTGTCAGTCTGTCTTCCAGCATATACAGTGAATACATTGCCGGACGATGCTCTTTCAGATATGTTTTCCGCATCATTCCATATTTCCCATAATGCGGTTCTTCATCTGTACTGACAAGATTCGAATAGTAAATTCCGTCTGCGCCAAGTGTGTAGGTTCCACCCATTTTTTCAAATGTGCTTTTCATGTGTTATTCCTCCTTGAAATCAGCGATGTCCTTAAATCATCGCAAAATATTTCAGGGCAGCCTTGATAGCATCTTCTTTCTCTTTCGGGCATTGTGGAACTCTTGCATTTTCTGATTTTGGAAGATTATAGTTTTCTCCCACTTCAATTCCACATTTGCGTTTTACCTGAGAAATATATAAACTTGAAACCTTCAAGCCAAATTCTTTCAGCACATAATCTTTGATTTCCTGATAGGTTGCTTTCAACTCGGCACTGGTGGCATCCAGCTCGTCCAGGTCTAAGTCGATCTCTATCGTGTCATCTGGTTTTTGTTGGGACAAAAGAACAACCGTCTCCACATGCAACGGCATCTTTATTGGAACACACATTTTCTGCCTCGTGTTCTTCAAAAGAACACACATCTTTATCATTCAACAAGTCATGATTATCGCTCATTTTTAAGCTCCTCCTTGTTGTCTACACAGCCTTTTCACAAAGATTCATATATCGGTCTCTGGCATATGGTATGCTTCTGTCATCCATACCCTTTAGCACAAATGTCAGCTTATACGGATCAGCTGTGCCATCCTCTTCCATATCACCGACAACGACTTTCTCCACAATACTTTCAAATACTACTCTGTCAAATTCATCAAGTACATCAGCCCCTTTAAGCTTCTGCCTGATGAGTTTCATCTTATCAGCAATATTCTTCTGTGATAATACGCAGTCAGAAAATAAATGCTTTTCTTCTTCACATTTATCCAACTTATTGCTAATCTCACTGTATTTATCGTCATAGGCTTCTTTAGAAATTTTATCATCCAGATACATATCAGTCAATTTTTTTCTCTTCTTTTCAAGCGAGGAAATCTCTTTCTCAATACGCTTCAATTTTTCTGTACTGTCGTCTTTGGATAATGTTTCTTCCACTGATGACAACACAGATTCAAGTACGTCATCAAAATTCTCTGCAAGCAACTTAAACATCTCAAGAAACGCATTTTCGATAACCACTTCATCTACGGCTTTGCTATGTGGGCAGTTTGCAATTCCCTTATTCGTTGCCGTCCGGCATTTCCATACCGGCTTTTTATGCTTTGTATCCTGATTATGGGAACGCCTGGTGAGATTAGTTCCACAAAAGCCACACTGACACATACTACTAAAAGCGTATTTTCTTGCAAACTTGATTCTCTCCGCATCTGATACATTTTCATTAGTACGATATCTGCTTTTTAAAATATCCTGAACTTTGTCCCACTCTTCCTCTGAAATAATGGCTTCATGATGATTCTTTGTATAATACTTGTTGGATTCACCATGATTATCCAGACGCCGCTTTGATATCGGGTCTACTGTGTAAGTTTTTCCCATAAGTAAATCGCCCTTGTACTTTTCATTCTTAAGAATTCCCCTGACCCCGCTGTCTGTCCACTTAACATTGCCCTTTTTATTGACCTTGCCAAGTCTCGTAAGCTCCTTCGCAATTCTATATGCACCATATCCCTGCAGATACAAATCATAAATCAGGCGGACTGTCTCTGCTTCTGCTTCATTGATAGTTATACTTTTATCCTCCGGGTTATAATCATATCCGAGACATCCGTTAAATCCCATCAGCTCTCCTCTGGACATTTTCATCTGCACACCCATTGTCACATTCTGGGATAAAGACTCAACCTCATTCTGTGCAAGCGCAGATAAAAGTGATAACTGCATCTCACTTTCCATCTTTGATGTGTCAATATTCTCTTTTTCAAAAATTACTGTAACTCCCTTTACCTTCAGCATTCTGGTATATTGCAGTGTATCAACAAGATTTCGTGAAAATCTTGATACTGACTTCGTAATTACAATATCTATAAGACCATTCATACAATCATCAATCATCTTAAGAAACTGCTCTCTTTTCGTTGTTTTGGTTCCTGTGATACCCTCATCAGCGTATATCCCAACCATAACCCACTCTTTATTGGAATCTATCTTATCCTGATAGTACTGCTTCTGTGAATTAAAGCTCTGTATCTGCTCTTCTCCATTCGTGCTGACACGGACATATGCTGCTACTCTTTTTCTTGTAATAGTAAGTGGTTTTCCCATCTTTCTGCGGTCTCTGATAACAGGACCATCCACTTTCTTTATTACTTCTACCTGTTTTTCATCCATAGAAAACGCTCCTTCCCTAAAATCTGTCTGTATAAAATAAATTGGCAGTAACATCATTTCTGCTACTGCCTACACTATAATTCAAAATATAAATGTTAACGAATGTGCGGCTATGCTGTCATAAAAGTTATAACATCATATTCACTCATAATATGAATTCTTGTTCTACTGTACTCATCTTCGGTAATCAGTCCCTTGCGGAAAATCCACCCAAGTACAGCCAGTTTCTTGGCTAATTCTAATTCTTTTGCCATGTGTAAACACCCCCTTCTTAAAATACTAAACATATCACCTTCTTTTACCGAAATCTCAATTGTGATAATCATACCGTTGAAAGATACTTCATTTGGCTTTCTGCATATCACATGTTGTCAGTCTCACAGCTGACCTTTAGTCCCCCGAATCGCTTCGTGACCTGTGGGCTACTCCTGTTCGAGTCCGTTTCCCACCCTTGACGGAAGTGTCTTCACCCGCTCCGTTTCCTACCGGAAACATCTTCGCTGGTTCTGTTGGCATATGATAAAGCTCATTTAGTTTTCAATGTGCAAAAAAGTTGTAGAACATATGTTTGTTCTATGTTATAATATTTATAGCCATTTCAGATATCTTCTGCTGTCTGCTGGCTATGTTTTGTTGTGATAATGATAGTAAATTTTGAGAATGAAACACATTGACGACATGTTGACTGGAAGTTGACATAGACATGGAGAAAGTATGAAAAATCAATTGACATTTGCACATGTGACAGGTGCATTACTTGACAATAAAATAAAGACTTACCCACAGCACCGGCTTGTGCGTGACCTGTTTTCGCTCTGCCTGTTGGATGAAGCCTCTGACTATGGTGAAGCTTCAGATGATAACATCACATTCAGCCGCTGGTGTAATGGAGCAAGACCTGTTCCTGTAGATATTCTGAATGAATACAAAAATGATACCGGGCGTAATCAGATGATTACGGACTTTAAGAACAAGATTATTCCTAATCTTATAAATGTTTCTAATACCAGATATTTGTTGGAAGATATGATTAATAACAGCCGAAAAATAATTGGCATTACCAAAGCTGATGAATTAATTGCCATTGATGATAATGCCACATTTTTTACAGATGTTATGCTTTACGCCATATTATCTGACCATAACAGAAAGAACCTGTATTCACCGGAGCTTACTGACATTCTGCTAAGTAATCGTTTGCCGGCTGTTGTAAAAGAATTCATCGGAAGAAATGATGAGATAAAAGAATGTGGCAGACTGCTTGCTTCTGAATCCGTTGTTTTCATAAATGGAATCGCAGGAATAGGAAAAAGTGAACTGGCAAAATATTATGCCAGCAGGAATAAAAAGAAATATACCAATATCATCTACCTGTTTTATTCCGGCAGCCTGCGAAAAGACATTGCAGCCATGGAATTTTCAGATGATACATCAGATATGGATGAGGATGCTCTATTTGACTCACATTACCGACTGCTACGCTCCCTGCATCAGGACAGCCTTGTGATACTGGATAACTTTAATGCACTTCCTAAGGATGATGCTTTTTTCAAAGAATTTGTAAAGAATGATTTTGAATTGCTTGTCACGACACGCTGTGAAGTAAAACAATATGCTTCGATTAAGATTAAAGAGATAGCATCTGAAAAAGACCTTTTACAGCTTTTTGCTTCGCATTGTCCTTATTCGGATGATGATACTGAAACAGTTAAACAGATAATAAGAGAAGTTCATTCCCACACCCTGACTGTCGTATTATCAGCTCTTTCACTTGCAGCAGGCGGTCTTGAGCCTGATGAATTACTGCATGAATTAAAGCAGTGTGGGCTTAATATCACAGATAGTGAAAATGTGGAATTATATAAAGATGGGGATTATTATGATGGGCTTATGATTGAACATTTGCGTATTCTTATGCAGATCAGCCGGCTTAATTCTTCTCAAACCGATATACTTAAGAACCTGTCAATCCTTCCGGTATCCGGCGTGTATAAGAATCATTTCAGGAACTGGCTGCAGCTCGCCTCTTTACATGATGTTAATTATCTTGCCCGATATGGTTTTATAACAGATGACATAGAGAATAAGAAAATAAACCAGCATCCTCTGATACAGGAAATCATATATGAGGAATTAAATCCTTGCATTTCCAATTGTCAGACACTTGTAAACAGTCTTCACTCAATCTGCTTGATGCATGGCTTAGAAGTCCGAAAGCCCGATAATACGATACAGGCTATGATAAGTGTTGTAGAAAACATCATCAATGATAATTCTGCCTGTTATCTGTTATTCCTTCAGGATATGTTTCCATATCTTGAAAAATACTCTGTCAGGGATTATATGTCAAAACTGGCTGACCGGATATCATACCTTATGGAACAGGAGCATATCGATTCTGTCTGTGACAGAGCATTACTTTTAGACTACAAAGCAGAGCTTTCATACATGAGAAAGGATTATGATGTGGCTGTAAAGAAACGTGAAAAAGCTATACACCTGCTTGAAAATGAAGATGACACTATGAACACCATGAATCAGAAGCGCTATATCAATCTACTCTCAAATCTTTACAACAATCTGTCCAATGTATATCTTGCACTTAAAAAAACTGATAAAGCAACCGAAGCCTTACACAAGGCATTTGAGATAAGGATTTCATATGCTGGCACCGGCATAATTGAAACGCACGATATGCTTCAGCAGATGCTTAACCTTGTAAATATGCTGATACTTGCCGATGATTTAGAATTTGCACAACTTGTCCTTAATCAATATGATACTCTTGTGACAGCTAATGAAGGCAACAATACTTTGGATTATGGCTGTTGCCGGCTTGCCGCCGGAATAATTGCATTAAGGGAAGGTAAACCAATAGATGCCGAAAAGAATCTACTGGCAGCAGAGAGTATTATCGGTTCTGCTATGGATACCGGTGATTCTGATTCAGCTTCGTCTGATACTGCTGTTTCATCATATGATAATTATGCTTCAGAGAATGACTATCTAAAATCTGTATACGGGTATCTGAATAATCTGTATGCCAGATGGCACAAGCCTGAGAAAGCACTGGAATATAAAGAAAAATGGCTGAATGCCAGAAATGAACAAAATAAGAATATCACACACAGAAACGCATAAACTATTAATGCCACTAAAAAATACTGTTTGACATCGCCAGATATCAATGGTATAGTATCTTTAGTGGTTGCGCTGCGGAAACTTGCGATGCCCGCAGCCGGTGGAGTTCCATGCGTGGACTCCACTTTTTTTATGCCAAAATAAAGGAGGATTCAGAAATGGCTAATAAAACATTTTTCACATATGATGAGCAAATCGAAAAGCTTGAAAAAGAAAAACAGCTTGTTATTTCCGATCCTGCATTTGCCAAAACCACTTTACAAAAGTTAGGCTATTTTTCATTAATCGGCGGTTATAAGGATTTATTTAAACATAAACCATCCGGTAATTATCTACATGGTGTTACTTTTGAAGAAATTACCGCTTTCTATTACTTTGACGAAGAATTAAGAACGCTCTTTCTAAAATATATCTTACATGTGGAAAGACAGTTGAAATCCATGCTTTCCTACTACTTTTGCGAAAAATATGGAGAACAACAGACGGCATATTTAACTGCAGGTAATTATAACTATACTCGCAGAAATCAAAGCAAAATAAATCGCCTGATTACTACCTTAAGTAAAACTATCGCCTTGCCAAGCAACTATAGTTATATAACTCATCATGCAACAGTGTATGGAAATGTTCCTTTATGGGTAGCAACCAATGCGCTTACGTTTGGACAAATTTCAAAAATGTATCAATATACGACTTCTGATATCCGCACCAAGGTTAGTCTGAATTTTGCCAATATGTCAGAGGTTCAGTTGCATCAGCTCATCCGTATCCTCGCAAGCTGTAGGAATGTATGTGCTCACAACGAGAGACTTTATTCATTTCAAGTAAATGAAGCAATCCCTGATACTGTTTTACATAGCAAATTACAACTACCACGGAAAAAAGGACAATATGCTATTGGAAAGAAGGATCTATTCGCAGTAGTGATTGCTTTGCGTTATCTTATTGACAATCAGGAATTTAAACAATTTAAAGCTGAGCTCAAACGATTGATTCATTCCGTTCGCAAGAACTGCCCACACATCAGCCAGGAGCTGCTATTTTCCAAAATGGGTTTTCCTGAAAACTGGGAAAAAATTATGTGCTATAAAAAATAGTTGCATGACGTACAATCAGTGAGAGAAGTTACACCATGTTTTCTGTTAATATAACCGAGGTAACTATTCTTCATCATAAAAGTCATCAAGTACATATGTTGTTACAGGTGTAATATAAAGTTCATACTTAATAACAAGCCTTACCAGATCATTGCCATCAATTAACGTTATTGGTGTACCTTCTCTTGCTGCCTCCCTTGCTGCATTAGTAAATCTGCTATTTGTAATAAACACTCCATAATCTGCCTGAAATTTATTCATAGCCCCCAAAAACTGATTTATATCAGGCTCACTCACAGGAGCTGTGTTATATCGTTTACATTGAATTACAACTCTGGTTGTTCTGAAATCATCATCGTCTGTATGATATCCATATCCATCAATTCCACCATCATTCGATATTTTAATACCCTTATCCGTAAACTGTACTCCCATTTTAGTCAGTAATGCTCTCGAGAATTGTTCAAATTTCTTAGGAGACATATTTGCTATTGCACTTTGCAATTTGACCTTAACATCATCCAATATATCATCAGCATTTATACTGTTTTCATCTTCGATTTCTTTTGGCATTACACTATTCTTCTCTTTATTCTTAGCTGATTTTTCTTCCCAATAAACAGCTGCCTTTTCTCGAACCTCCTTCTTAACATCAAAATTTGAAACATCAACAGCGGCTCCTTTTTCCGTTAATGTCACAAGTGGTTTATATCTAACATATGTAAGGAATCCCAAATAACTTAACTCTTTAAGAGCAAAATTAAACTTAAAATCAAATTTCTTATATTTAGAACCGGTTTTATTAGATGTATATAGCTTTTGTTCAAATTCAGCAATCTTCTCGTCTTTTTCGCTAATTCTATCCCTAATTTCTGCTCTCTCCAATTGACCACCGGCTTCTTGTAGCACTTCTATGATTGGCTTTATTAAGTATGAAACTTGTTCCTCTGTATTTAATGTATCGTAAAACATTATGTGCCTTCCTTTTCTTTGCATATTTATTATTTATTAAATAATATCCAATATTCTTGTAATATGATAGCCCATATCATCATAATTATTTCTCTAATAAATGATTATTTATCATATCAATCTTCGATGGTAGCTTGACCATTCATAAGCATGGGAAGTAACCAATCACGAAGTTGTGATAGCCTATGATTTTCTATGTTAATATGATTGATTTCAGCATGAATATCATCAACTTGTTGGGAAAAATTACGAACAATGTTTTCAGGTGGTAAAACTATAATACTCTGTCGTAAATGATCACTAGTTATATGCCCCATAGTTGTTTTTCTTGCATCAGCCATTTGAATGAACTTTATAACATATGCTTGTAATTGATGATATACATAACTGGAAGAATAACCTTTCTTTGGTATCACCTTAAAAATATGCTGATTTAATCCGCCTGTGGTTCCTGCCCAATGTTGAACTTCAAGTGAAGCTGACCAGGAAAATAATATATCGCCTGTATTTACAATGTTTTTTTCGGGAATAGTGGCTTTTACCCGCTCCGTATCTGAAGAAATTCCGTCATGCATCTCTTTGATTTTAATTACAGGAAGAGAAGCCTCATCTTCCATAGGACGATACTTTTGACACGCTAAGCCATTTATAAATTCAGCAATGTCATATAGGTTTCCGAATTTCCATCCACATGGAGCTAATCCAAAATCTTTTGTGCGACTCATTTTCCCACCCGTAGATTTGTATGGATTTCCATTCTCGTCAGGAAACTCAAATTGCACAAACCAATAGTCGTAGATGGTCTTTGCCATCTCTTCTAAATAATCATTTATAATAGAAATATTAACTCTTGAAAGTGGCAAGAGCAAATACAGGAACTCCACTTCATGGTGGTTCTCACAATTTAAAGGAGAAACACATGAAAGAAAAAATAATTACGGAGATTATCAATGAAATGCTTCCGGTACTTAATAATAAGCAATTAAAGAAATTACAGGATGTCCTAGAGATAAATCTATATAATGTAGTTATAGTAACAAAGAATGATGAAGAACCCCATAAGGATACACTAGATTATTTAGAAATGTTTCTGTCTGCCAAGAGAATAGAGGGATGCTCAGAGAAAACCTTAGTATATTATAGGAATACAATCTGTCGAATGATAGACAGCATTGGAAAAACCGTTTGTACAATTGAAACAGAAGATCTTCGGACGTATTTATCAGAGTATCAAGCGGAAAAGGAATCAAGCAAAGTGACGATTGACAATATGAGAAGGATATTCTCAAGTTTTTTTGCATGGCTAGAAGATGAAGATTATATCATAAAAAGTCCTGTACGCAGAATACATAGAATTAAATCCGCAAGCGTGATAAAGGAAACATATACAGATGAACAGTTGGAGACAATGAGAGATAATTGTGAAAATTTAAGAGATTTGGCTATGATTGACATACTTGCATCTACCGGAATGCGAGTTGGAGAATTGGTTCTTCTTAATAGAGATGATATTTCATTTGACGAGCGAGAGTGTATCGTATTTGGTAAAGGAGATAAAGAACGAATGGTGTATTTTGATGCACGGACTAAGCTGCATTTGCAGAATTACCTTGAAGCTAGGACAGATAATGATAATGCGTTATTCGTGTCTCTAAAGGCACCTTATAGACGAATGCAGATAGGTGGTATTGAGTTGCGACTTCGTGAAATGGGAAAACGATTGAATATAGATAAAGTTCATCCTCATAAGTTTAGAAGAACATTAGCAACTGTTGCTATTGACAAAGGAATGCCTATAGAGCAGTTGCAAAAACTATTAGGTCATCAACGGATAGATACAACATTACAATATGCAATGGTTAAACAAAGCAATGTTAAAATTGCTCACAGAAAATATATTGGATAGGAGATAGGCAATGAGGATTGCAAAACTTAATGATATAGGCGAATTAAAAACAGGTCCTTTCGGAACACAGTTTAGTGCAAGTGAGTATGTTTCAGAAGGAATACCAGTGATTAATGTTAAGAATATTGGCTATGGAAGTATTATTGAGACAGGGCTTGATCATGTAAGTAAAAATACATTAGGAAGGTTGTCGGAACATAAATTAAAAGAAGGTGATATTGTTTTTGGAAGGAAGGGTTCTGTTGACAGACATTGCTTGATTAGAAGAGAGCAGAATGGATGGATGCAAGGTTCGGACTGCATTCGTGTTCGATTGACAGATACATCTGTATATCCTGAATTTGTCTCATATTATTTATTGACTGATGCCGTAAAAATGAAAATAAATAATTCAGCAGTAGGTTCAACAATGGCATCATTAAATACGGATATTTTGGGAGATATTGATATTATTTTGCCAGATTATGCAGAGCAGAAAAGTATAGCACTAACTCTGGGCATAATTGATAAAAAAATAAAGAATAATAATCGAATAAATGATTATTTAGAAGAGATGGCAAAGACCATCTACGACTATTGGTTTGTACAGTTTGATTTTCCAGATGAAGATGGAAAGCCATATAAATCTTCGGGTGGAAAAATGGTATTTTGCAGTGAGCTGAACCAAGAAATTCCTCAAAGCTGGGATTATACATCTATCGGAAATATTTCAATTTGCCTTGATTCCGAAAGAATTCCACTGTCTAATCAACAGCGACAAGAAATGAAAGGATTCATTCCGTATTATGGTGCTACAGGAATAGTGGATTATGTTAATCGTCCCATTTTTTCAGGAGATTATGTTCTTTTAGCTGAAGATGGCTCTGTAATGGATGATAATGGAAATCCAATATTGCAGAGAGTATCGGGTGATGTATGGGTTAATAATCATACACATGTCTTACAGCCAGTGAAAGGGTATTCTTGTCGCTTGTTATATTTATTGTTGAAAGACATCCCTGTTGCAATGATAAAAACTGGTTCAATCCAAATGAAAATTAATCAAGCAAATTTGAATAACTACAATATTTTGAACATTCCAGATTTAATTCGAACCAATTTTATCGTTCAAATTGAACCAATAGATGCCCAAATTATACAAATCCAAAAAGAAAACTCCAATCTCACGAAAATCAGAGATTGGCTTCTTCCAATGCTGATGAATGGTCAAGCTACCATCGAGGATTGATACGCTAAATAATCATTTATCTTCTCATTGCTAATAATTTTATCATTTAAATCACATAATATTTTCGCCACTTTATTCTGGCTTTCTAAATCTGGCAAATCAATCAACATTTCCTCAGCAGATTTTACATTAAAATGCTTCTGTATAGCACCTACTTTATTGTATTCTACCTGTTTCTTTCCCCACACATTAATATAGGCAGCCAAATAATGCGGATTTACTACTTGAAGATTTGGTCTTACCAATACCACATCAGCACAATTACATCCATCATAATCTTTTGATACAACACAACATGTGCCAGGTATTCCGGTTCTAACAATAATTAGATCATTTTCATGAAGAATTGACTTTCGCAGTGATTCATTAAATTCTCTAGATATATATTTCAAATCATCTTCTACAATGCTAAAAGGCTTTATATTAAGCGAACGAAGAAATTTTACCCCTTCATCTTTATACTGCTTTGCCATATTTCCAACAAATCCCACTGTTAATTCTGCAATATCCGATAATTTAACTCTTCTGATCTTCATACTTCACCTTCTTTAACTGTTCCAAAATTTCTGTCTGCAGTGCATTTCCCTCAGCAAACAATTCCGTTAATTTTTCTGTATATCCATCCATTTTTTTCTGAAACTCTTCTTGTGTCAGCTCAACATATTCAATCTTTACTTCAAAATACTGTCCTGCGCTGAATGAACATTTTTTCTGCTCTATCTTGTCATAATCTACAACCACAGAAAAATCATCCTTTGGTTCAAAGTTATTAAAGGTATTGATAATATTCTCTATTTCTTCTGGTGATAAAACCGTTCTTTGGTTTTTTCCATCTACCTTAATCTTTGTTCCAAGTTTAGATGCATCCATTAAGATTGCCTGCTCATACTTCTTTGAATTGTCTAAAAATAACACAGATACATTTGTTCCTGTCGTAGCAAAAATATTGCTTGGCATTGAGACAACACCTCTGAGCATTCTGTCTTCAACAATGCGTTCTCGTATTTTCTTAGGGATTCCGGTTCCAGCTGTTAGAAATCCTGTCGGGACAACTACTGCTGCTCTACCACCATTTTCCTTCATAGAAAATATGATGTGCTGTAAAAACATCTGATAGATTGCCATGCTATCCTTTTTCTTATTTGGTACATTAGGCACTCCAGCCCAAAATCTTTCTTTATAAATATCTCCCGCAAGAGTATCTCTGTTATCAGAAAAATCCACATTAAATGGAGGATTGCTAACAATATAATCAAATTTCATCAAACCATTTTTCTGACGGTTCAAATGCTGTGGAGAAAGAAGTGTATCTCCATGCACTACATGACCAAGTGAATGTACCAAGTTATTTAAAATAAGATTGAGTCTCAAAAATTCATTAGACTTTTGAGAAATATCCTGTGTATAAATCGTACAATTACTTTCGCCAATTTCATGTGCAAGTGCAAGTACCAGAGTTCCAGAACCTGCTGCCGGATCATATACGGTTACATTCTGCACACCTTCCGGCACCATAATTCTTGCAATAATACTTGCAATAGAATGTGGTGTATAATATTCTGCATACTTGCCAAAATCCTTGTTATAATCCTTAATCAGATACTCAAAAATAGTCGCAAAAAAGTCATACTTCTGTGAAAAAGCCTCTGCAAAACTAAATGTAACTAATTTATCAATCATAGCTTTGCAGAAATCAGACCTCCGATTTGACTCTGTTACATTTTGAGATAAATTCTGATCAAATAGACGAATCTTATCACCGGAGCCAGTACTTACAGAGAACACATCTAGATTAGTGTTAGAAATATCCCATAAGGTTGAATCAAATAATTCGTTAAACTTCTCATCATTCTTATGAATGAAAAGATAAGATATAAAATGCTCTCTCTTGAGTTTTGCAGTGGCCGGTGGTAGAAGCATCATAAGCATTTCATAGTCATCTTCTGACATATTATTTAATGCCTGCTCCACATTCTCGGAATTTTTTAGCTCTTCATCCGCCTGCTGTACCTCATAGATAAACTTATCATTTAAAAACTTATACAAAAAAATCTCTGTTATAATCTTATATTCACTACTAGCATTACCAAGTCCAAAATTGGCACATACTGTCTTAAGATCATCTATCATCTGTTTTGTATTTGCTATTATTGCTTCTGTTGACATCAGGAAACCCAATCCCTTTCTAATATATATTCTTTCGACAGGCAATTATCTATAAACATAAGTTGAGGTTTGTCTATTCTAACATTTTCTCCCATACATGCTCTCAAAATAATTGGCTGTAACGATTTAATAAAATAATCCTCATTATCAAGGATATTCTCATTATGAGCAATCTGATCATCTGCCTTAGACTTAACACTCATTAAAATTCTATGTACAGTAATTGCATCTGCAATGGGTGGTGGACTACCCATAATTCTCTTATGAGTTCTCATGTATTTAACATCACCTGAATACTTTGCCGCAAGCATACGATCTGCCAGATTTCTTTTTTCTGCCTTCTTTTTCAAAGTATCCAGTTCCCCCATCATCTGCTTCATTTCATCTGCTGTGAGTTCCTCAATATTTTTCTTCTTGAATACCCGCTTTAATTCATCAAGAAGTGCAATGTATTCTGGATCTTTTGGATCAAGGCATCTGTCTACGATTTCTCTTCTTGTTTTTTCCAAGCTATCTCTAAATGCATCAGCAATGATAAGTTCTTCTTCTTTTATCTTGCGAAACTGGAAATCTATCTGATCCAATGCCATATTGAGTACCTGTGACATATCCTCTGATGAATCAATGCTATTTTTTAAGTTAATAATGCTAATTCGATTATTGACCTCATTCAGACACTTAATTGCATTCTCGACATTGAAATGTTCGTATAAATCCTCATACCCATACAAACGGATCAGATTATACATCGCCTTATAATTTTCTAATGCTTGTCGTAAATCAAGTAACTGCTTCTTATCATCAATCTCGCTAATTTGATTAATAAAACTTACCACATTGCTTGTATCATATAGAAAAAGCTGATTTTTTACAACATTCAGATCTTTTTCAATATCTTCTTTGCTCTTGAAAATATTACTATAGTTTTGTACCTCATCTCCAAGTTCAGATTGAAGTTCATCAAAATATGCTTTATTTGTTTTATCAAACTCATCTTTGATATTTGCAAAATCAACAACATATCCATAATGATAACCTTTATAGGGGCGATTTACTCTAGTTAACGTTTGAAGCAGATTATGTGCTTTAATCATTCGTGCCAAATACTGCTTTTTTAATCGAGGAGCATCAAAGCCGGTCAAAAGCATGTTATAGACCACCAAAATATCTATATTGCCTTTCTTAAACTCTTCCTGATCGTTTTTTCTATCCTGCTTTGTGCCTTCATCATGAAGTACCAGTGCATGTGTATAATCTGAAAAACGATTTAACTGCCTGTCCACTTCCCTTGCCTGTTCCGAAGAATCACAAACAATCATTGCTCCGATAGTAGAATCTAATGCTGTCCTGCCTTCCCCAAAATCATGAATGATATAATCAACCATCTTTTCTACAAATTTAGGATGAGCATATAAATTTTTCTTTGCTATGCTTCCCTGTCTTACTATTTGATTAAGTGTATCATTCATCTGATTCTTATAAGTCGTTTCAATTTCCTCGCGAATCAGCTTTAATGTGTAACCATCTGCAATTGACTGATTATAATAATATTTATGAATATAATTGCCAAATACATCTTTTGTATTGTATCCATCTCCAATAAGAGGAGTACCTGTAAGCGCTATCTGCACCGCATCTCTATCAGATGCCATAAGATTTGCCAGAAATGATCCTGTTGGATTATAACTCCTATGTGCCTCATCCAAGAAGTAAACTCTCTGTACATCCACATTATAGTCAGATGGTTTAGTAACAGAATCCTTGGAAAACTTTTGAATATTGATTACAGTCATTGTCACTTTCCCACTGGTATTTGACTCTCCGGGATTTGTAATATCTGCAATAAACTCTTCCTTATCTTTTATCAATTTTACTTTAAGACCTCTAGCTTCAAATTCATTCTTCGCTTGCTCTGCTAAATCTAAACGATCCACTATAAAGTAAAACTTGGCAATCTTCCCCTCCTCTTTACTAAAATAGTCGGTCAAGAATCTTACATTGGAATATGCAAGTGCTGTTTTTCCGCTTCCCTGCGTGTGCCAAATTACACCTTTTCTAACTCCTTCTCTCAATTTATCTCGAATTGCCAATGTTGCAAACAACTGAGGATATCGCATAATATGCTTCTCTATCTCTGTAATACCATCTTTGTTGGTTGTGGTTTTATAACATATTCCATACTTTAATAAAAACAATAATCTTTCTTTTGTATATAAAGATGTAATGATACGATTTGTAGGCGAGTTTTCCGATAAGGAAGAAGCATACTCTGGAGTTCCTTTAATAGAAATCAGATTTGAATCACTTAAAATAAAAGCTTCCTCCTCTGGATTAATTGCTTGCATTTTTGCCCCTAATTCCTCTGCTCTCTGCTCACGAAACTTGCTAAAAAACATTCTTTTATAGCTGCTGGAAGCATAAAAAGCTCCTTGAATTGGTTCAATATCAGAGTCATCATATTCATTATTATTAGAAAACACTGTAAACTGAGTCATTCCAACAAACCGTCGATAAATCTTATTTCCAAACCTTCTCTCCATACGACTTCGTTCTGTCAGAATTCCCTCACGGTTATTATGACGCTTGACCTCTATAAATGATAATGGCATTCCATTAACCAGCACAACGATATCTGGGCGAAAATTATCATCACCATTTTCATATGGTAATTCAGTTACTACTGTATAGTCATTCTGTGTTCCGCTTATATCATTAAAATCAATCAACTTTATTCCATTAATATCTGATTGCAATATCTGAAAAAATGATTTTCCAAGATCATCATTATCTAATTTAATCTTTAGTTCTCCGATAATTTTCTTTACATCCGCAAGTGTTAATTCTGTTTTATTAATTCTATTAATTGCAGACAAAAACTGACTATAAAAAATGTTAGTATCACCATCATAGTCTATGTTACGTTCTTTATCTTTAATTGACATATAGGCATATCCAAGCCTTGTAAAATGTACAAGCGCCGGAATCTTTACTCTGGAATCTTCTGGTCTTCCCATAAGTGCCTTTCACCTCCAATACGTCATCTAATTCTTCTTACGAGGATCAGTCGGCTTTACCGCATCCTTTGGTAACAGCCATGTTTTCCCTTTTTTCTCTGCACCAGGCACTCTGCCCTGACTACACAAAAGGGAAATTCTTCTTGATGAAATCCCCCATTTTTTTGACATTTCTACCGTTGTTATGTAATCCATGATTTCCCTCCAAACGATACAATTAGTCTACTATAAGTATATTCTTTTATCGGAACACTTGCAAGCAAAATAATGTTATGATTATTGATTAACTAGTTCTACATTTATCAGCACAAAAAAGGGTGAGGGATTTCACTCCATCACCCAATATTCTATCTTCTTTTATCTTTTCTTCTCTACATAGTTTCTATCCATATATCTGTTTTTATCCCTTTCCTCGCCAATCTGATATCTATCTGTCCTATTCTCTTCAGTTGGAATATTCTCATTCTTTTTAACGTGATTAACATTCCATTCCTCAACATCTTTCACATAATCAGCATATTCACCTTTAGCCGCATAATAAGTACTATAAAAATCCCTTACATTATCATAACCATGTCGTTGCACAATAGATGACAAATAGCGTTTCATATTATCAATCTGTTTGTTCAGTTCATATATTTGATTCTGCAACCCTCCACGCTTTCGTGCCTTAAATGCACCATTACATTCTGACAATTCTATCTCCAGCTCGCTGCGTTTGTGCTCCTGCGCAAATATTGCTTCATTTTGCTTTTGTAATTCATCATAGATATTCTGAAGACTTAGGTATTTTTTTGCAAGTGGTGACATTGTTGGCATTGTTGGATAAGTCTTAGCCTCAATATTTCTACTTTCTTCTGGCACAATATCCAGCATCTTTTCTGCCACACCAACCGCAGCCAGCATAATGCGATTAATAAGAAGTTCAAGCACTGCAATAGCAAGCTTTATAATACTTGCAAGAAGATCCGGTCTGTCTCCATATAAATCTATGGAATACCTTACCTTTTCTGTTATTTCATTCTTCTTTATTCTTGATATGTCCTCTTCTGACACTCCGCTTACAATTGCTCTGTCAACAGTCATGTTCCATTCCTGTCGTACCTCATTGTCAGCCTTTATTTGTTCTTCCATTGGATTATTTTTGCCTATTTTTTTAGTAGCAAGATATGGACTGTTCTTATCAAAGACTTTAAGTTTATCCTCTTCATGCAGCACAAGCTGATTTATTTCATTTGTAAAAAACACCTTTGCCTCATCAAGAAATGAATCCTTTTTAAATCTATCGACTTTTATAGAAAACTCTTTTTTCTCATAGACCTCGCCTTTTCTGATAATCTTACAGCCATTACGGATGTCACCACTTGCATCCAATATCTCTTTCTTAGTACGCACATGTTTCCCTCTTTCATCATAGAACATGTTTCTTGATGCTACCTTAACAACCGGCTTTTCCAGTTTCGTCCTCTCTGCAAATATCAGATGAATATGAAAGTTTGTCTTTCTTTTGTTATGATGCAGGGCTGCATAGCAGTCCACACCATACTTTTTCTTGAAATCCGTAGCAAAATGTTTGATAAGATAATCATGCTCATAATGATACAAGCCTTCTGGTAATGCTATAATCAGCTCTCTTGCCTCAATATATTTTCCTATCGTTCCACTTTTAGCAAATTCTTCTCTGTTGCATTTTGCAAGATCTTTCCAAAAAGAACGAAGTGGCTGTGTCGCATATATGGCATATAGATTTTCCTGTTTAACTGTACTTGTTATATAATCAATTCTCCCCATGACATTATGGAGTTTCGTCATCTGTATAAATGAATGTCTTGGCATTGCTATCATCTCCTTCTTTTTATCAGCTACATTTAATTCTTCAAATGCAGCCATAGTAATATTTATTCTCAGGCTCGATGCAATCGCGAAATCCCCGAAGTACAAAACGGAGTTTTGTGCGGAGGGTGTATTTCGCTCTCAAACGCCGAGGGCTGTATTTGAACTTCTCTTGCCCCTTGCTTGAAGCATCTCTTGCTCTGATAATTGTCTAAAATCTCGTAAAGGTGTCTTTTCACATTAATTGACGGCAATTTGTTACAGCATTTTTCATAGCTGACTTCACTTTATGCCGTCGCTCTTATATAATGCCGTCGCTTTGTGCCATCACTTTTCCTTTGTTCTTTTTCCGACTTTCTTTCGTTCAAGTTCCATGCTGTCGGATTATTACGGCATTTTAAGTTACTGCCGTCGGATTGTTCAGTCGCTTTTTATTTCTGCCATCGTTTTATGCCGGCAGTCGCTACAATATTTGCAGATAAAAATAAGGACCATGTATTTCTACACAGTCCCTGTCTCTATAATCTATATTCTATTGCTAATCATTTATCATCCATCTTAGTGCACTCTGTACTAATGTCTCATCTTCTTCATAATCCTCTGACTCCTCATCAGATATGCTTTTCGTTCCTGTCTCCATAGCAGCATCAGCTTTATTCATTACTGACATAGCACCTCCACCAGTCTGAATTGCAGCCAGCAGACTTCCTACCATTGTCATAACTTCCTTATTGGCTTCCTGACGTGCTTCTTCCTTTGCCGCCTGCCTGATTCTTTCCTCAATTGCTTCCATATCTTCTGTTGATACAAACTCCGGCTCTTTCTCTTTCTTTGGCTGCGTTAATTCTTCCTGCCCATAATTCTCGATATAATAAGTTGCTGCATCTATAAAAAACTGATTCTTTGACTTAAATATATCCAAATTTAACTCATTCAGAACCTTATTAATAGTTACATGAGCCGGATTAAGCATATTTAATCTCACTGTAAACTTAACTGTCCTGTCTATCGCCATAATTATTCCTCCTCATAATCTTTCTTTACATATAATCCCAGTAAGGCAGGAAGATTGGAAAGTACTTTCCTTTCTACCTTTCCAACTATCCTGTCCGCAAATGCATCTTCTTTTTCCCTTGTTTCCAGATATGGATCTTCCTGTATACGCATAACTCTCTCATAATAATAATTGATTGCTTCAATCACGAACCTGTTTTGTGACTTAAATCTTTCCCCCACATCTTTGCTGTGAAGGCTCTCCCATGCCATAATATCAGATTCCTTATCCATATTAAATCGTATATTCTGATTTTTATTCATATAATCACCTGTTCCTTCCATTATCTTTAATCTGTTTTTCATGCCACTCTTTTAAGAGCCTCTCTATAAGTTCCACCTTTTGCTTTGGAGTAAAATCATCTGGGAAATACTCCTCAAGTGTACTGGCACAAATCTTAATCTGTTCCCGCTGGTTCGGTTTTTCCTCTTCCAATATTGAATAGATTGCATCCATATCCAGCTTTCCGCTCTGACTTATACGTTTCATCCTGTTTGCCTGCGACAATGATGGTGTGCACTGCTCTAAATCCATGACTGCATGAAGCTCATACTGCTCATTCTCCGACAGATAAGACAGTTCTACTGCAATCGTGAATGCAATCTTCCCATCATCAACCATATCAAGTATCTTTGGGATAAGCTTTGTAAGCCTTATATATCGTTTTATCTGTGCCACACTCTCTCCCACCTGTCTTGCAAGTAATTCATTACTATTTATTGTACTTGTATTATTGCCCTTCTCATTTAGCTGACTTCCATCTGTAAACTTTGGTCCAACTTGAGCCAAAGCCCCACTGTCAAGGTGCTTTCCCTGATGTTTCATTGCATCCAGCTTCATCTTATACGCAAATGCTTTCTCGCTAGGTTTGAGATTCTCTCTATGCAGATTAGAATCAACCATTGCCACAACTGCCTGATCATCACTTAATTCTCTTATCACAACCGGAACCTTCGTCTCTCCTGCCCAAATTGCTGCCTCCTTCCTTCTATGTCCTGATATAACTTCATATCCATCACCGTATGGATTAGTCCTTACAAGAAGTGGCACAAGCACTCCTTCTTTTTCAATACTTCTCATAAGCTCGCACAATTCTGTATTCATCTCTACTTTAAATGGATGATTTTTGAAATCATGCAATCTGTTTACATCTACATTCCGGATCGTCTCCATAATATCGCCTTTCTCGAACACATCGAATCAGCCCTTTAAAACGTCTTAATAAAAATCCGTTTTAAAGGTATAAAAAAAGACCACTCACTTTCAATTTTTCTTGAAAATGAACGGTCTTTCACGCTTCTGTTATTTAGTTGAATGATAAAAATATTACTTTTCCTTTGATGTGTTTCCGAAGCCGCAGTCCAATACCACAGACACATTTACTCCATCAGAAATTGCCTTTTTGTATGTTTTTCGGTCACTCTGGTCAAACCTGAAAAACCTCTCAAAGTGCCTAAAATCAAGGATTCTTACAAATCTGTCCGATGTAGTGCAACTATTGTCTCTATATGATAAGTATTCGGAAACATATCCACGCAACATATCTTCTCCACTCTATACCCTCTGTCCATAAATATCTGCAAATCCCTTGCCAGGCTTGTTGGTTTGCATGAAATATAAACCATATTCTCAACACCATACTCTATGATTTTCCCGATAGCCTTCGGATGGATACCGTCTCGTGGTGGATCAAGAATTATATAATCCGGTTTTTCCTCTATCTCATCAAGCACCTTGAGGACATCACCTGCGATAAATTTACAGTTATCAAGGCCATTAAGAGCTGCATTTTCCTTTGCTGCGCAAACTGCCTCCTCAACTATTTCGACTCCTACTACTTCCTTACACACCGGTGCCATAAGCTGCGCGATGGTGCCGGTTCCGCTGTAGAGGTCGTAGACTGTTTTACCGTTTAGCGAATCCCTGTCATCGCCCAGGATAAACTCTCTCGCTGTCTCATAGAGCACCTCCGCTCCGAGTGAGTTGGTCTGGAAAAATGAGAATGGTGTGATCTTGAATTTCAGACCTAAAAGCTCCTCGTAGAAATATGAATCTCCGTAAAGCACATCTGTGCCCTCGTTTTTGACCACATCTGCCACGCTGTCATTTTGGGTGTGTAAAACGCCCTTGAATCTGCCGTCATAGTGCCTGGTCAAAAGTGCATATCTAAAGCCTGCGAGCAGTTCCTCCTCGTTGAAGCCCTCTGTCTGTGTGGTGGTGACAAGGTCGACTATGATTTCACCGGTTTTTGTTGCCTTTCTGACAAGCAGATGCCGCAGATAGCCCTTGTGTGTTGCTCTGTGGAAATATGGGATATTGTTTTTTGAAAAATAATCAAGTGTTGCCTTTAATATTGTCCTGAAATCCTCATCCACAATCTGACAGTCTGATACTGTCACAAGGTCATAAAAGCTTCCTCTTTTGTGCATGCCAAGCGCAAGAGGGCCATCCTTGTACTCATCACCGAAGGAAAATTCCATCTTGTTTCTGTATTCACTCTTTTTCGGACTTCCATGTATCCCTATAAACTCATATCCTGACTCTTTTTCAGTGCCGATAGCATCCGAAATGAGCTTTTTCACCTGGGTAAGCTTCATATCAAGCTGCTTTTCGTAAGGCACTGTCTGATATGTACAGCCCCCGCACATTCCAAAGTGAGGACATGGCTCTTCTGTCTCCAGAGGCGATTTCTCAATTACCTCCATGAGTCTGCCCTCTGCTCTTTGATGCTTTACTTTATTTACAACAAATTCCACCTTCTGTCCCGGAATTGTATTTTTCACAATTACTCTGTCGCCATCATCTGTAACGGCTATTCCCTTGTTTGGGAAGTCTACTCTTTCTACGGTTCCTGTTCCTCTAAATCCTTTTTTCATGTAATTCTTATCTCTCTTTATACTTTATTATTCCTTTGTATGCCTGACTGCAAATGCCTTGCTTCACACATAAAGAAAAATGAGGACTACATATGTAGCCCCCATTATCTAAAAACGATTATTTCTCTTCTTTAGTCTTTGGTGCCTCTTTTTCCTCTTCAGCATCATCATCGTCTTCATCCTCGAAGAAATCATCATCGAATTCATCATCATACTCATCATCGAAATCATCTAAATAATCCGGTGTGAAAAACCTGTAGATACCATATGCCGCTGCTGCAACAGCAACTAATACACCAATGATGGCAAATATGATAACAGCCTTGGAAGGCTTCTTGTCTTCCTCTTCTTTTTTGAGAAGGTCATTAAGCTTTGCCATGCTGAGCTTCTCTGCAAGCTTGTTGTCCTTTAATAATTCTTCAACTTTACTCATAATTCAATCCGCTCCTTTTCCAAAAGTAATTGTCAAATGCTATTTGTTAAATCCATTATAGCATATTATATCCAATTTTCCTATAAAAATTACAATAATTTTAGTCAATTTTTTTCAATTTGGCAAATGAAGCAAACATCTTTTTGGTACCGGCCTTGTCAAAGTCCACAGTGACCTCATAATCCCTGCCGCCTTCTACAATTGCCATGACCTCTCCCGCGCCAAACTTGATGTGTGATACTCTGTCTCCTACCTTATATGAAAGGCCGCCGGTGGTATTGGCACTGGCAAATGACTTCTGATTGCTCACAGGCGTGTAGACAGGTGTCCTTGTACGCTGTGTATTAAAGGTGGTCGCATACTCTGTGCCGTATGTAGGTGTCTTTTTGAAGGCCTCCTTAGCCTTTCTGTAGGTGCTCTGTGAATTTCTTTCAATGTCATCATCACGGCGCTTTGGCTCATAGACCTCACCTGACATAAGCTCACGCGGAATCTCCTTCACAAATCGCGATACCTTGTTGAACTGTGTCTCTCCACGCACCATACGCATGCGTGCAGATGTGATGGTCAGATGCTCCTTGGCTCTCGTGATGCCAACATAAGCAAGACGCCTTTCCTCCTCTATCTCGCTTGTCGCATCATCACTCGTGATTGACATATAGCTTGGGAAAAGACCATCCTCCATGCCCGCCAGATACACATTCGGAAACTCAAGTCCCTTAGCACTGTGCAGAGTCATAAGAACCACATAGTCGCTGTTTTCGTCAAGACCGTCTATATCGGCTACAAGCGCTACCTCCTCCAAAAAGCCACTGAGAGTAGGATTCTCCTCCCCCTGCTCGTAATCAACAGCCTTGTTTATAAGCTCATCAATATTCTCAATACGCTGCTCTGCTTCATCCGTGCCCTCTGCCTTCAGCTCATCGACATAGCCGGTCTCATCGATTATTGCCTGTATGAGCTGCGAAACCGAATCCATCTCGGCTCTCGCACGAAGTGACTGTATAAACATCACAAAAGGCTTTATCTTGCCTGCTGACCTCGCCATGCCCGGCACCTCATCGACATAGCGCAGTGCCGTATAGAAATCTATTCCCTTCTCAATGGCATAGTCTGTCACCTTATTGATGCTTGTAGCTCCGATGCCGCGCTTTGGCACATTTATTATTCGCTTTACCGCAAGGTCATCATGGCCATTGTCAATAGTCTTTAAATATGCAAGGATATCCTTTATCTCTTTTCTGGCATAGAAATTCACGCCGCCGACAATCTTGTATGGTATGTTGGCTGCAATAAATTTCTCCTCGAAGAGACGCGACTGTGCGTTGGTTCGGTAAAGCACAGCACAGTCCTTATAGCGCGCCTCACCCTTTCTCACGAGTCTCGCTATCGAACGCGCCACATAATCCGCTTCCTCGAAGCCACTCTCAAGCTGTTCAAAGGTAATCCTGTCTCCGGCTCCGTTGTCAGTCCAAAGGCGCTTGTCCTTTCTACCCACGTTGTTGGAAATGACGCTGTTGGCGGCATCTAGGATATTCTGGGTAGACCTGTAATTCTGCTCAAGCTTTATGACCTTTGCATCCTCAAAATGCTTCTCAAAGTTTAAGATATTGTAGATATTGGCACCTCTGAACTTGTAAATGGACTGGTCATCATCACCAACCACACACAGATTCTTATACTTCATGGCAAGCAGTCTGATAAGCTCAAACTGCACGGTGTTGGTGTCCTGATACTCATCCACCATGATGTATCTGAAGTGCTCCTGATAGTAATCAAGCACCTCCTTATCCAGCTTGAAAAGCTCTACTGTCTTCACAAGCAGATCATCAAAATCGAGTGCATTATTCTGCTTTAGGGCATTCTGATACTCCTTGTATACAAGTGCCTGCTTACGCTTCACAAAGTCCCCCGTGAAGCGGTTTTCAAACTCTATCGGATCAATCATCTCATCCTTTGCCGATGATATGACATTTAAAAACATCTTTTCCTTATACATTTTGGTATCTATCTCAAGACGCTTGCAGATGTCCTTCATCAAAGCCTTCTGGTCGTCAGCATCATATATGGTAAAATTCGTGTCATATCCCAGCCTGTCAATGTACCTGCGCAGAATACGCACACATGTTGAATGGAAGGTAGAAACCCATATGCTTTCCGAACCATAGCCCACCATATCATCTATTCGCTCACGCATCTCTCCCGCAGCCTTGTTAGTGAAGGTGATTGCCATGATATTTTCAGGCTTAACACCACACTCATCTATCAGGTAGGCAGTCCTGTATGTAAGAACCCTGGTCTTGCCACTGCCTGCCCCCGCTAAAATAAGAAGCGGTCCCTCTGTGGTCAAAACGGCCTCCCTTTGCTGTTCATTCAACATATCTAAGTTCATCTGTTTTCCTCTCAATTCTCCAGTCTTTTACAGGCACACATACCATAAATACAAAAATAATTTATTTACAGCATACCACAAACATATGTTTTGCACAACCCAATATGAGAAAATTCAAAAAAACTTGTCATATAGTTTTCAATACTATATAATAGAAGTCTGAGGTGATGATATGGAGAATGACGTTAAAGAATTTTTATCAGAATTATTAAAACAACTTAAATCAATAGATTACATAAAGCCGGAGGATATCCCAAACATTGATCTGTACATGGATCAGGTCACAACCTTCATGGACGAGCAGCTCGCTGCATCAAAGCGCTATGAAAGCGACAAAATCCTTACAAAGACAATGATAAACAACTATGCCAAAAACAATCTGCTCCCTTCTCCGGACAAGAAAAAGTACTCTAAGGAGCACGTGCTCACACTGCTTTTTATATATTATTTCAAAAATATACTTAGCATCAACGATATCCGTTCGATTCTTAATCCGCTTACCGAGAAGTATTTCGGCAACGATGACGGATTTACGATGCAGGATGTCTATACGGAGGTTTTCAGCTTAGAGGCTGGAGAGTCGCAGAAGCTCCTAAAGGATCTCGGCAAGAAATACAAGATTGCCGGCGAGACATTTGAGGATTTTCCTGATGAGGATCAGAAATTTCTCCACACATTCAGCTTTATCTGCATGCTGAGCTTTGATGTCTACATCAAGAAAATGCTGATTGAGCGCATGATTGACAATCTAAATGAAGAAAAAGAGGCTTCTTCCCATGAAAATACACATTCAGGAAAAGAAAGTAAAAAAACAGGCTCAAATTAATGAGCCTGTTTTTTTCCCCTATGATAAACTAATCCTCTTTGTCAGAGCCATCCTCCATGCGTGAAAAAACCATATCATATCCATCGTTGCCGTAGTTTAATGATCTGTTCACACGGCTGATTGTGGCTGTGGAAGCCCCGGTCTTTTCTGCTATATCAAGATATGTCTTCTGCTCTCTAAGCATCTTTGCCACTTCAAATCTCTGTGATAGAGAAAAAAGCTCATTTACTGTACAAACATCCTCAAAAAATGTATAACACTCTGCTCTATCCTTGAGACACAAAATAGCATCAAACAAATGGTCTACTGCTTCTGTTTTAAGATTCTTGCTCATCGTGTTCTCCTTTTTCATGCGATTTATTTACTTTTAATTTTAACATATTAAAGTTTTAAAGTAAACAGCTTTCTTGCAATTAAATTATGATATGTTATACTAATGTTACTATCGCCTAATAAATCAGAATGGAGTAAATTGAAAATGAAAAAAGTAGGATATTTCTTTTACACATTTGTCCCACTGCTTGCAGTTGAGGCAATTCAGACTATCGCCTTATTCTTTATGATGGGCATGGGAGTGTTTGGACAGGGTTTTGTCGGAAAGCTTGCTTTTCCGTCTGCAAACGTATCGGACCGCCTTGAAAAGACATTTACCTCTGTAAATTTTAACATGATGATTATGGTCATCTATGCACTCATTACCATTGCGATTTTTGGCATGTGGTACTATGCCAGATACGAAGGTAATTTTCTTCCATCCCCTAAGAAAACCTTCAATCCCATGATGCTTGTGGCAATCGTCATACTCGTGCCGGGTACACAGTTTGCTGCCAATTTCATCGCTAACTTAACCGGCTACATCCGTCCCGACTGGCTGCAGCAGTACAATAAGCTTTTTGAGACATCAGGCATCACAGATACCACCTTTGTGACAGTACTTTATTCTGTAATACTGGCGCCAATCTGTGAGGAGCTTATATTCCGCGGTGTAACCATGCGCTGTGCCAGAAAGGCTTTGCCATTTGCTCTTGCCAATCTGATGCAGGCTGCACTTTTCGGACTGTTCCATCTCAACTGGATTCAGGGCATATATGCCTTTGCACTTGGCATAGTGCTCGGATATGTGTGCGAACGCGGTGGCTCTATTTACTACTCTATGGGGCTTCATCTGCTTTTCAACCTTTGGGGCACACTTTCAGGATTTTTCCCTGATCCCGGTAATAGTGTAGTGGTCTTTGTGGTTGTGATTGTGGTTACAATTGTTTCACTGGTGGCCGGATTTGTACTGTTTAACAAAGGACGAAGAAAGCTCCCCATAAATTCTACAGGAATATAGACACGCCCGCCAGACTTACTATCATCATAATCATGCCGGCAAGCAGTACTCCAAGCATGACAGCGGCAACTGTTGACTTGAAATCCATATCAAGGATACTTGCCGCAAGTGTTCCTGTCCATGCACCTGTTCCCGGAAGTGGGATACCTACGAAAAGTAAAAGTGCAACAAACAGACCTCTTCCGGCCTTTGCCTGAAGCTTCTTACCGCCCTTCTCTCCTTTTTCAAGGCAGAAGCTGAAGAACTTTCCAATGATTGGTTTGTCTGCTCCCCATATGAGCACCTTTCTTGCAAAAAGATAAATAATTGGTACCGGAAGCATATTTGCAATGATGCAAACGATAAATGATGGCACTATCGGCAGCCCCATCACCTGTGAAACCGGAACTGCTCCTCTGAGTTCAATAAGTGGTACCATTGAAATTAAAAAGATGTAAATATATTTTTTTAACATGAATAATTCTCCAAAAATTTAATTAGTGTATGCATCTGCTCATCAGTTCCTATGGATATGCGCAGATAGTCGTTGATTCGCTCAGGTGAGCTGAAATGTCTGACAAATATATTGTCTGCCTTAAGGTCCTCAAAAAGCTTTGTTGCAGAAACATTTGCAGGCTTTGCAAATATAAAGTTGCTCTTTGAGTCACAGAATGTAAAGCCAAGTCTCTTAAGCTCTGTCTTTGTCCACTCACGTGTCTTTATGACCTTTGTTGTGGTCTCTTCAAAGTATGCTCTGTCTTTTACCGCTGCTGTAGCTGCTTCGATTGTGATTCTGTCCATGGTATATGAATTGAACGAATATTTCACATCATTCAGATACTTGATAAGCACAGGACTTGCCATGGCAAAACCAACTCTTGAACCTGCCAGCGCGCGTGATTTTGAGAATGTCTGTACCACGATGACATTATCATATTTGTCAATGAGCGGCAGCGCACTCTCCCCGCCAAAATCTACATATGCCTCATCTACTACGACAATTACATCCTGATTGTGCTCTATTATGTCCTCTATCTCATCAAGAGGCATGAGCTTTCCTGTCGGAGCATTAGGGTTTGGAAATACTACTCCGCCGTTTGCCTTATAGTAATCTGACGGTACTATTGAAAAATCATCAGACAATGGAAGCTGCTCATAAGGGATTCGAAGCATATCTGCCCACACATCATAAAATGAATATGTGATATCAGGAAACAGTATCGGCTTTTTTGAATTGAAAAATGTCATGAAAATCATGGCAAGTACATCATCAGAGCCAACTCCGACAAACACCTTTGAGCTGTCTATCTTATAGAAATCCGCAATTGCATTTACCAGCTTATCAACCCTTGGATCAGGATACAGTCTTAAATCATCTGTATTGAAATTACTTAAAACCTCCTTCACTCCCGGCGCTGGCGGATAGGGATTCTCATTTGTATTTAACTTAATAACACAGGTATTCTTTGGCTGTTCTCCCGGTGTATAAGGTACAACCTTTCGAATGTTATTTTCCCAGTCTCTCATTCTTTTCCTCCAAATTTAATTATATGTCAGCCCATACATATTTACTAATCATTCAATTTTCTTCTCAAAAAAACATGATATCAAACATAAAATCAGCGTTTTTATTCACTTTAAAATATGCACCCAAAAAAATGCTAACAATTTTACTTTACCTCATTTACTTATGTTTGTAAAGGTTGTATATTACACTTAATCACTATTTTTATATATATTTTTATCTATTTTTAATCAAGGGGGATTATAAATAATGACTAAAAATAATTCAAAGGATCTCACCGTAGGTTCTCCTACCGGGCTCATTCTGGGCTTTTCCCTTCCGCTGCTTCTCGGAATGCTTTTTCAACAGGTTTACAGCCTTATGGATACAATAATCGTCGGTCGTTTTCTAAGTGTTTCGGCCTTAGCCGCAGTCGGCTCTACCGGAAGCATCTGCTTTCTCATCATCGGCTTCTGCCAGGGTGTGTGTGCCGGCTTTTCACTTCCTATAGCACAGCGCTTTGGTGCCAAGGATGAAAAAGGACTTAAAAAATATGTAGGAAATGCAGGAATTGTCTCTGTAATTATCGCAATAATCATGACGGCACTCACTGTGCTTCTCTGTGGTCACATTCTGACCTGGATGAATACGCCAGGCGACATTTACGACCTCGCCTACCAGTATCTGATTGTCATATTTGCAGGCATTCCTGCCACAATACTGTACAATCTGCTGTCAGGATATCTGAGATCTCTCGGCAACTCGGTCATACCTGTTATTTTCCTTATAATCGCGGCAGTTCTAAATATCGGTCTTGATTTACTTTTCATTCTGGTATTTAACATGGGCGTGTTTGGAGCGGCTTTTGCAACCGTACTGTCACAGGGTGTATCAGGAGTGCTGTGCATCATTTACATAGCAAAAAATGTACCTCTGCTGCATGTAAGCAGAAATGATTTGGAGCTTGACTCTTCATATGTCAGAAATCTGATGGTCATGGGACTTCCTATGGGCTTTCAGTATTCGATAACCGCTATAGGCAGCGTCATACTGCAGACTGCCGTAAACGGCTTAGGCTCCATCGCAGTTGCCTCAATGACCGCTGCAAGCCGTATTTCAATGTTTATGGTGTGTCCATTTGACGCACTCGGCTCCACAATGGCCACCTACAGTGGACAAAATGTCGGCGCAGCCAAATTTGAACGTGTAAAGAAGGGGCTTATTTCAGCCTCAGTTATAGGATCGGTCTATTCGGTTTTGATTTTTGTGGCACTGCTGTTTATAGCCAACTATCTGATTTACCTGTTTGTATCACCAAGCGAAACAGAGGTTGTCGCACAAGCTCATCAGTTTCTGCTGATAAATGCATTTTTCTACATCCCGCTCGTTCTGGTAAACACAGTCCGTTTCACCATACAGGGTATGGGTTTTTCCGGCTTTGCGATGTTTGCAGGAGTAGCAGAAATGATTGCGCGTTCGCTCATCGGACTTGTATTTGTACCGATATTCGGCTTTTCTGCCGCCTGCTTTGCAAGCCCACTCGCATGGATATTCGCAGATGCCTTCCTGGTGCCTGCATTCATCCACTGCCTGCATGAGCTACAAAAACGATAAATTCATCCTAATGACACATCTTTAGTAAAAAGTCATTAACAATAATGGCTTTAACAAGTCCTTTAAAAATCAGTTTATCTCACAGCCGAGGAAAGCACCGGCGAATCATACTATATATTGAGCTTTACGAAGCAGCTTATAAGCAGTTAGAATTATGTCCATATACAACAATGCCCCAGCATGGACGCTGGGGCAAGGCGTTATGCGCCATGGACGGCGCATAAAAGCCGGTTGTGTCATGGTCTAAACACTCCAAATCATAATTCTTACTGCTTCTTAGCTGCGTAGTACTTGCGAAATATATAGTATGGTTCGCCGGTGCTTTCCGTATTATAAAAAGAAAATATTATAAGTTTACCGCATCTATAAATTTCTGGAACGCTGCACGTCCCTCATCAGTGCACTTGTACACTCCTGCACACTCAAGCACTTCTTTAAATACAAGTCCAATCTCCTCATTGATAATACCATCAATATTAGACTCATCAATCTTATCATATTTAGACATAAACTTAAGAGCCCAGTCAGCATGTGATGCAAGAGTCTCAGTCGAATGCAGATCCTTTCCTGTAAGGATTGCATCCCTAAGCTCTGCCATCTCACCTTTTAATCTGGCCGGAAGCACTGCAAGTCCCATTACCTCGATAAGTCCGATATTCTCCTTCTTTATGTGATGAAGGTGGGCATGCGGATGATATACGCCAAGCGGATGCTCCTCTGTGGTGATGTTGTTTCTGAGCACAAGGTCAAGCTCATAGTCTCCGTCACGACGTCTTGCTATAGGTGTGATAGTGTTGTGTGGCTCTCCATCTGTCTCTGCAAAAATAAATGCTTCTTCATCTGTATAGCCTCTCCATGCAAGAAGAATCTTATCTGCAAGATCAATAAGCTTATCCCTGTCTGCCGACTTGATTCTGATAACAGACATAGGCCATTTTACGATACCTGCTTCAACATCCTCGTAGCCCCTGAATGTGATTTTTTTCTCTATCGGAGCCTTTGCCATAGCGAAGGTATAGTGTCCTCCCTGGAAATGGTCGTGACTTAGGATAGAGCCTCCAACGATTGGCAGATCTGCATTTGAGCCTACAAAATAGTGTGGAAACTGTGTCACAAAATCAAGCAGCTTTCCAAATGTGGCACGCTCGATTTTCATCGGTGTATGCTTTGAATTGAACACGATACAGTGCTCATTGTAGTATACATATGGTGAGTACTGGAAAAACCACTGGCTGTTGTTTATTGTAACAGGGATAATTCTGTGGTTTTCTCTTGCAGGATGGTTTACGCGGCCTGCATAGCCCTCATTTTCCTTGCAAAGCTGGCACTTTGGATATGCGCTCTGCTTAGCATTTTTAGCGGCAGCAATTGCCTTTGGATCCTTCTCAGGCTTTGAGAGATTGATTGTCACATCAAGTGTGCCATACTCTGTGTCTGTGGTCCATTTCATATCCTTCTTTATGCGCTGTCTTCTGATATAATTGCTGTCACAGCTTAATTTGTAAAAATAATCGGTTGCCGCAAGTGAAGACTCATTGTCGTATAAATCCTTAAAGCGAGCTCTGATCACGCTTGGTGCATTTACGAGGCAGCCCATCAGCTTTGTATCAAAAAGATCCTTGTATACAATGCTGTTTTCTTTCATGATGCCATTGTCATATGCATATGTCATCATATCCTCGAGTATACCCTCAAGCTTCTCCTCTGCCTCTTCCTGTGTCCATGCCGGCTGAGCCTCTACCTTTTCAAATGTCTCATCTTCGATGTCGTCCACTCCGAGTACCTCGAGAAGTCTGTTTACTGTGTATACCTCATCAGCAGGGTCAACAAGTCCTGTTGTAAGACCATATTTTACTAATTCTAATATTCTCTCCTGAATCATGTCATGCTCCTTAATCATTGTCGGGAAAAACCTGTTTATCCGTTACTGTTATTTCATATTGCTAATTTTATGCCAGACGGCTAGGTCCGTCTCCGATTGAAACAACATAAAACTCAGGTGTCTTTCCAACCTTCTCTTCATAGACCTTTGTCAGGTTTGCCTTAAACTGATCAATAGCCTCGTCCTTTACTATGCTGACTGTGCAGCCTCCAAAGCCGCCGCCTGTGATTCGTGATCCGATAACACCCGGAATCTTCCATGCCTCATCAACAAGTACGTCAACCTCAGGACATGATGTCTCATAATCATCACGAAGTGATACATGTGAAGCATTCATAAGCTTTCCAAATGTCTCAATATCATTTTCCTTCAGTGCCTTAACAGCCTTGATGGTACGCTGGTTCTCATAAACCGCATGCTTGCCTCTCTTACGTGCAACCTCATCCTTAATCGCATCCTTATGAGCCTCGAACTCTTCATCTGTCAGGTCACCGAGAGTCTTGATGTCACATACTGTCTGTAAATCCTTAAGAGCCTGTGCACTCTCATTTCTTCTGTCATTGTAAGCACTTGTTACAAGGCTGTGCTTAACCATGCTGTTTGTAACCACGATCTTTGCACCGTCCAAAACGATTGGTGCATACTCAAAATCAAGAGTATTGCAGTCAAGGAAAATTGCATTGTCCTTTTTGCCCATTGCAGATGCAAACTGATCCATGATACCGCAGTTACAGCCGTTGTAGTTGTTCTCTGAATACTGACCGATAAGTGCAATATCCTGATTTGTCACGTCAAAGCCGTAAATATCCTTTAACATATATCCTGTAACCACCTCAAGAGATGCTGATGAAGAAAGTCCTGAGCCGTTTGGAATATTTCCGAATAAAACAATATCAAGACCGCTTTCAAGTTTCATTCCGCGTCCCTCGAAGGCCCACATAACGCCCATTGGATAGTTTATCCAAAGTCCGTCCGGATCAGGTGTAAACTCATCAAGTGATGACTCAACCACCCCCAGATTGTCAAAATTCATAGAGTAGAAACGAAGCTTCCTGTCATCGCGCTTTCTTGCTGCCATATATGTGCCTATGGTCAGTGCACAAGGGAACACATGTCCTCCATTGTAGTCAGTGTGCTCACCGATCAGATTTACACGTCCCGGAGCAAAATATACTCTGATATCCCCATCTGCTCCAAAAAGCTCCTTGAATTTGTCTAATACGTTCTGCTGTATCATTTTTTCTTCTCCTTTGCTGATTGTATTTGCGTTAAATTGATAGTTAAAATAATTCGTTCTTTCTTTATAATTCTATTATAACTGCACATTTTTACATTGCAATACATCCGACTGAAAATGCAACATAACAAATCAAATCATGCAACAAAATTACATATGTTATTATTTTATTTTTTAAAATTTTTAATAACATCAAGTGCCGGCAGCACATTTCCATCATAGTCAAAGAGCGCCTGGTTTGCCCACTCATTGCCGCATGGTCCCGGATCATTCATGTACTTAAGTGAAGCAGGTGTAGCCCAGCCTGAGCCCGGTACCGGAATCCACGCTGGCTCCCACCAGAAAAATCCTTTTCCGTGGTCATCCACCACATTTGCCACTCTGTTTAAGAAATCCTTTGTAAAGTCAGCCTGTCCCTCAATAGTCATAGGATAATCTATCTTCTCAACAAGCTCCGGTTTTGTCGCATAACCCTTGCGCTCAGAATCAGCAAGCTTCTCATACTCCTGGTAGCTGTCCATTGTAAAGCCCATGGATACCTCAGCGATGATAAGGTCCTTATTGAAACGCTTTGCAATATCGTTCATATTGAACTCAAGCTGATCGAGCGAGCCGTGCCAGAAAGGATAGTATGACAATCCGATATACTCAAACTCCTCTCCTCTTTCGATGAAGTTTGTAAACCATCTGACATAAAGCTCATTGTTTCCACCATTATCGAGGTGAATCATAATCGGAATATCAGCATTTACCTTGCGGCAGGCACGTATTCCGGCATTCACAAATTTTGCTATATTATCGTAGTCAGGTACCTTTCCCTCAGGCCACAAAAGTCCGTTTGAAAGCTCATTACCTACCTGAATCATTGTGACATTTACACCTGCCTCAATAATCTTTGTCAGATTTTCAAGTGTAAAATCATATACAGCCTGCTCCAGCTCGTCCACACCGAAATCTTTCCATGCCTTTGGCTTAATCTGCTTTCCCGGGTCTGCCCAGAAATCACTGTAGTGGAAATTCAAAAGCACTCCAAAGCCTGCATCTGTAACCTTTTTTCCGATAGCGATAGTCTCAGCCAGGTCATTGTTACCCGCACCGTAAGGCTCACCCTCCTCTGATTTTGGGTCGTTCCACAGACGAAGACGGATTGTATCAACATCATGCTCCTTCATGATGTCAAGAATATCCTTCTCCTTTCCATCCTCGTAGTATTTTGCTCCGCAGCGTTCCAGCTCGAGCAAGGTTGATAAATCCATACCCTTAATAAATTTTGACATTTTAATTCTCCTTAATTCTTATATCATTTATCCTTATATCATTTATTTACACCATGAGAGCAGTCCCAGTAATAGTCCCTGCTCTCAAAATGCGTAATAATATTCCTTACAACCTTAAAATGCTAGATTCCACGGAAACAGAATGTGAATTCCATTTTCTCTGAGGCATCAAGCAGATACTCCGGATGAGTATGTGCGCCCCAGCTGTCGTCTCCGCCTACACCCATCTGCTTCTTTGCCACACGGACAACAGTATAGTGTACAGGTGGAAGCTCAAAGTGATGTGCAGCATTTTCCAGCTCATGTGGTGTATATGGCAGTGCCGAGAACGAAAGCTCATCACCAAAGAACAGCATGCCTCTGCCCTTCTTATCCATTACCTTTGCATATCTTACTCTGCACTTGTTGCCGCTCTCCTGCGGAACGAGGTACTCAGCAATGTTGTCTGCCACTTTATTCTCGTATACACCATACTTTCCGCCATGCTGTCTGTCCTCGTATGTCTCCTGTGGTCCGAGTCCGTACCATTTCACTGTATCATAATCGGCATCCAGCTTGAACATCATGCCAAACTCCGGCATATCGCCAAGTTCCTTTACAGGGTCATATGACAGAGTTGTCTCGATTGTTCCATCACCAAACACTCTGTATGTCACCTCGCATGAACTCTGCGGTGTGGTAGGCATGAAATAAGTGTATGTGATGGCGATATTGTTGTCATTTTTGTCTACCCTTGGTGATGTATCCGCAAAGCGCTGATCCTGTCTGGTGGTCACATACATGCTGGCAATCTTCCACTGTGCATAGCGCTGTGGCATCATATTTCCGGAATCATTGTTGGTAGGTGTTCTCCAGAAATTCGGCAGTGGAATAGTATTTGGAAGCATCTCGACGCCACCATATACATATGAAACCATTCCCAGATTCATTCTTGAGAAAAGTGCCTTGAAGTTCTCACCTCTTACAAGGATATTTCCGTTTCCAACAACAAGCTCAACTGATTTGTCGCATGAATACTCACTTACAGGCTTCTTTATCATATGCTGTCCGAATGCAATCTCATATCCTGCCTTTTCCCAGATGGTGTTTTCCTTCAATACAAATGATACGACAATACAGTACTCTTTTTCCACATCTATCATGGAATTTTTAAGAGTCACCGGCACCTCATAGCTTGCCCTATCCATCGGTGGAACAGATATCTGAAGCTTTGTCCTGTAAACCTCCTCACCGTCTGCAAGAAGAATGGCAAAAGCATCAAAAACCGATGTATTTACAAAGAGATTTTTGTTTGTGACTGTAAAGATGTAGTCGCTGTCAAAATCAACCGATATATTCTGATAATTAAACTTCACCTCCTGCATCTTTGGAGAAGCCTCTCTCTCTCCGCCATAACAGATGCCGTTTCCGCTGAAATCTCCATCTGTAGGCCTGTCGCCGAAATCTCCGCCATATGTGAGGAACCACTTGCCGTATCTGTCCTTTTTGTAGATTGACTGGTCAATATAATCCCAGATAAATCCGCCCTGATATCTAGGCTCGCGGTCTGTAAGCTCTGTATATTTGTGCATAGCACCGCAGGAATTTCCCATTGCATGTGTATATTCGCAGCAGATAAACGGTTTCTCAGGATGCTCTGCCAGGAATTTTTCAATGCCTGCAGCCGGAGTATACATCTGGCTTTCCATGTCGCTTGTGTCATTATAGCTTCTATCGCTAAATACTCCCTCATAATGAACCAGACGATGCTTATCAAGCTGTCTGAAAAGCTGTGACATCTCATATATGGTCTTGCCGCCAAACGACTCATTGCCGCATGACCAGATAAGGATTGCCGGATGATTTTTATCCCTCTGATAGCATGAGTTGGCACGGTCCAGCATCATTTCTCTCCACTGTGGCTTGTCCTTTGGCACAACAAAGTCAAGGTCAACATAGCCCTTATTATATGCCTCCCATGTGCCATGACTCTCAAGATTGTTCTCAGCTATCATATAAATTCCATAAATATCGCAATGCTTATAGAGCATGGAATCATCAGGATAATGGCTTGTTCTTATAGCATTGATATTGTTCTTTTTCATTGTGACAATATCCTTTATCACCTCATCACGGTTTGGCACACGGCCTGTTATTGAGCTGAACTCATGGCGGTTTACACCCTTAAATACAATACGCTTACCGTTTAGCTTCATGAGTCCGTCTACCATCTCAAATCTTCTGAAGCCTGCCAGCTGGCTGATAAACCCGGTCTCATTTCCATGCGTATCTTTAACTATAATTTTAACCTCATACAGATTCGGCTTTTCAGCGCTCCATAACAGAGGATTTTTCACATTACATGAGCCCTCGCAAATTTCCTTATTCCTAAGCTCTATATCAAACTCTTCCAATAAAAGTTTTGCCCTGTCATATTTTTCCACAGACAAATCGCCCAGCTCATAAAGCTTTACACTTGCAATACCATCACCATCTGCCTTTATTGACACACTAAGTGTGCCCTCGTCAAAGGTATCATTAAGTGTAGGAACAACTGACAGATCCTCCACATGTGCACAAGGAACAGCATACAAAAATACATCTCTGAAAATGCCTGAAAATCTGTAAAAATCCTGATCCTCACACCAGCTGCTTGATGTCCATTTCCATACCCTGACCGCAAGCTTGTTCTCACCCTCGACAATATAATCAGTCAGCTCGAAATCAGACGGATCAAATGTGTCCTCACTGTAGCCGACATAGTGTCCATTCAGCCAGAGTGCAAAACCGCTCTCCACTCCCTGGAACGAAATACACACCCTCTTGTTCTTCATATTCTCAGGAATTGTGAAATACTTCACATAGCTTGCAACCGGATTAAAAATCTCAGGTACCTCGCCCGGCTTTATAGACTCATCAGCCTCCCACGGATATGTGGTATTCGTATAGATTGGCACGTCATAGCCTTCCATCTGGATATGTGCCGGAACCCTGATTTCATCCCAGCCTTTGCAATCATAGTCAGCTGCCTCAAAGCCACAAGGAGCCAGGGACTGATTCTTTGCATATGCAAACTTCCATAAGCCGTTCATATCATATCTCAGGCTTGATTTTCCTTTAATTTTCTCCAGTTCATTTTTATAGCACACATGATCCGAATGAGCCGCAAGTCTGTTCTGCTCAAATATTTCCGGATTTTTAATGATATTTGAATCAAAATTACTCATATTTTTACACTCCTATCTACTGTATTTATTATTTGATACATGTATGTTTTAAACACAAAGCCCTCTTATAAGACGAAGGCATGTATTTTCTACCATCCCTTTAGTGCAGATATCCTAAAATTCAGCAGCTTATGCTCATAATTTTCAGGATTTATCTTCCACTGATATGGCGAAGTGTCCAAAAATTTGCGGAAATTACGGTTAAAAGTTGACTGGGTTGTGAATCCACACTTTTGTGCAATAAGCTCCATAGGCTCATTTGTTTTTTTCATAAGCTCGCACGCCTTCTGTACTCTTATCAGATTCAGATACTCCATAGGCGGCATATTGATGTATGATTCAAACAGTCTCCTGAAATGAGTCTCGCTCATGTTGCATAGTTCCGAAAGCTCCCCTGCCTTTATCGATTCGCTGTAATGCTTATTCATGTAGTCAAGTGCTGTGGCTATCTGTGACATATTGGTACCCTTTACGATATTATTATCCTCCTCCGGAAGCTCATCATACCTACGCAACAGCTCTATTACAATTCCCTGCACAAGTAGCTTTACCGTCCTTTGGCAATAAATCTTATGTTCACGGGTTTCCCTGATTATGGCATTTATATACTCAGCCATAGCCGGGCTCTGATACACGTTAGTCATAAACGCTTTTTTTGATATAGTCGTAACTGCCTCATTCTGGAATGCCGTATTGTTTGGGAACATCTCTTCTATCACAGAACGTATGTCAATAAAAATATACTCCCAGAAATTCACCACCTCACCATAGCTGACTGTAACATGCGGAAAATTCTCAGGTATAAATGTGATATCGCCGTCATGATACTGGTAAATATCCTCATCCAGATACATATTTCCATCTCCCTCGCGGCAGATGCCGATTTCAAGCAGATTATGGAAATGCAGGTGAAATTCCTCATGACCATACACTCTCTTCCAGGATTCTCCGCACAACACAAGTGCAGATTCTCCCTGTGGCAGCTCATAAAATCTGAATTCCATCGTGTCTTTTTTTCTTTTTGCCATATATACTCTCCTTTGTAGCGAAATGCAAAATACGCTGCTGCTATTATAGCAGCAGCGCACCAATCACTACTTTAATCAAAATCGAACTTGTCGAATCTCTTGTACATAGCCTTGTACTTCTTGCGGACATCCTCGTTGCCCTGAAGTACCTCTTCCTCTGTACCTCTGAACTGACAGCGGATGCAGCTATAAATACCTGTTTCCTTATTATAGAACATATCAATATCGAGATCCCTCATAAAACATATAGGACATCTGTAGTTTAATTTGCCTTTTCCAAGTTGAGCCATGTTGCAAATACCTCCTTGTCTTTAATCTGTTTCTTGTAACCAAGCTTGAACATTGGAGAGAATGCATATCCTTCCTCAATGTATCCCTCTGCCTTTGCAGATGGTGTGAGCGAAACCTTTGTCTGAATTGCAGGAATTACTGCGCTTACTGCAGTTGCTCCGTCAACCTTTGCATCACGACACTTGTACTCATAATTGATGCTCTGTGGGTTTTCTCCCTCACATGTAAGTGTGATGCCTGTCATATCCTCAGGATACTCTGTTGTTCCGTAGCATGCTGTGATGTACTCATCGAGATAAACCTCTGCATTTGGATCACTCATGCTAAGGATATTACGCTCAATCTTGATGTTTGATGAGCCCTCCTCAAAGTATTCCTTTGTCTGAAGAGTAAGCTTAACATCATAAAACTCAATATCTACAGGATCAAGTGTAAGGATTCTTGTCTTCTTGCCATCAATAACTTCCTCTGAAAAATGGCTGTGTGTAGGACAGAGACACAGGTCAACCTCCTCACCGTTGTGTGAAAGCTTGGCACTTCTTACTGTTCCAGCTCCTGCATAGTGTGTAAAGTATCCTGCTCTATATTTCTCCTGAATAAGGAATGGATAAGATGCATCCTGTACATGCTTTGTTCCGATTCCTACCGGCCACTCAAGCTTTGCAACGTATGGACGAAGGTCTACGATTGCTCCACCCTGATCCATGTTTACGCATGCTCTCATGTATGGGTCACAGTACCAGAAGAGCTGCTTGTCTGAGCCGTAAAGGATATCTCTCCATGGTGCACACTCAGGCTCATTGTAGTTACCTGCGTTGACACCCTTCTTCTCTCTGAAGTAATCAGCGAACTCTGACATTGTCATGTCGATGAGCTTACCCTCTTTCTTTAACTTGCCATAGTAATTACAGCCGTCTGTGTATGACTTTAAGAGAAGCTCATATGGCTGCTCCCAGCGTCCCATCTTGTTCATCCAGCCAGGTCCTACGAACATCATGTTGTATGAATATCCGTTATTGTATTTTGCAAGGTCTCTGTACTGGTCGATGAGGTTGTAAAGATATGGATACTCCCATGTCTTTGTATCATAAATCATTCCACGAAGCACGTTCTGTGGATGTGTTCCGAAGTTTGAGCCGTTTCCGTCATAGCATGCAATAAGGTCACGTGAGAGATGTGGAATTGCTACGATTCCGCTATCCTCTTCCTTATTTGCTGCCGGCGCATGTGTGTTCTGCTTTGATGGAATCCATGGTGCCCATGGGCCTCCGTCGAAGAGTGTGTACCATGAGTTGTTACATGTGTGGTATGCCTTAGGCCCCTCCTCCCAGCATGTTGCAACTGCACATTTTACCATTGGGTATTTTTCTTTGATGTAGTTTGTAAGGTCTGCATCCATATAGTATGAGCCTGTTGACTCAGGATAGAAACCGAATCTGTCATGGAATTTCTCGAAAACATCATTTACGATAGCTTTCTTGTCCTCCATTGAGAACATCCAGATACAGAAATCCTTTGTCTTATACTTCTCTCTAAACTCCTCACATGGAAGTCCAAGGAGTGAAAGTGCTATCTCATCACCGTATTTCTCGTGATCCTGCTTTGCAAGCTCTACTGCCTCATCATTAAAAAGTGAAGCATATGTCATCTGGATTGTAGTTTTGAGTCCCGCCTCATGTGCAAGTCTCTGCTGTGTCTTGAAGATGTCGAGTGACTCTGTGATAAGCTTCTTATCTCCAATATCCTCTTCTTTTCCCTGTCCTGTCACTGTTGCTGAGTACTCAGGCACCATCTCAGGGCGATGAATGATGTTAACAATAAATTTGTCCATCCGTTGTTTCCTCCATTTGCTTGTAATTTGCTTGTAATTCAATTTATTTCTTAGGTGCGTTTTTCGCGCAACCGTTTGTTCTGAACTTAGTATATTACAGTATTATGATTATGTCAATGTGCAATTTCGACATTTTTTAACTTTTGTTTTCAAGCATTTTTCACAAGCAAGGGATTTGGTGCGCGTTTTTATGCGCAACTTTTGCGCATTGAGTATAGGACAGTACGTAAGCCGGGGACTGTTGGGGAGACACGCACTTTCGCCCTCGCTACGCTTAGCGACTAAGATTCTGTACGAAATTATGCTCTTAGGTTTTCTGTGCACGACGAAAACGTCGAAACTTATACAAATGTATATGCTAGATGGTTTGCTATAATCTCACAGTTTATAGTTACTGCTTCATTGTGTACGCTTTGGCGGTTACAAATGACACGCTACTCACAAGTTCTAGTACACTCCACAGTAGTTAATTCTCAACTAAGCCATCAATACATGTCTATAAGTCCATTTTTATGAGGCTTTACGGCTGGGTTTTTGGAGCTGTTTTTGGGATTTTTGCAGTTTCAGCTACTTTTTGCCAGGTCTTTTCCGGCTTTCTGGCTGGGTTTGGGTGCTGTTTTGGTGATTTCTGCAGTTTCAACTACTTTTTCTCGGGTTTTTTCCGGCTTTTGGGCTGGGTTTGGGGTGCTGTTTTGGTGATTTCTGCAGTTTCAGCTACTTTTTGTGAGGCTTCTGGCATAATGGTGGAAGCCCAACACCATAAATTAACAACAACATATTGAAAAAAGCCACTTGTGTCCTTTAATATCAAGAACACAGTTATAAGAAATGGTAATCTTTATGAACCAGGTCCTCCTGCGTACACATATGTAAATCTTCCTCTCCCCTGCGTCCATGCAGGTGCGTTTCTACGCTTCATGAGCATAATTTCGTACAGAATCTTAGTTGCTAAGCGTAGCGATAGCTAAAGTGCGTGTGCCACACAGACCCCGGCTTACGTACCTTACGTTGTGGCAGAAATTTAAATAAATGTTTTTAATCTTGCGCTTATTATGTTATCATGTAACTGAGATATAATTAATGATTCATTATAAATAGAAAGAGGTGTTTATATGTGTAGTATTGCAATAAAAATACCAGATGAAGTATTATACGATACCAAAATGACCAAAGATGAAGCTAATGCTTTTGCCAAGAAAGCTACTGCTCTAATGCTTTATTTAAAAAACCATATTTCTATTGGATATTGTGCACAGATAGCCGGAATGAGTGAGGAAGATTTCATCAAATATCTAAGCAATAATAATATATCTATCTTCAGTTTTGATGATGAAGCAGAATTTATAGAGGAGATGAATAATGCGTAGGGTAATTGTCAATTCAACACCATTAATTGCATTGTGCAATGCAGACTTACTTAACATTTTATTTCTTCTGTAAAAAATGCAATAACCAAAATTCAATCAAACGGATTCTATATAAATGAAAATATCATTAAACTAGCATTAAAACAGGCAGGTGAATTATGATTAAAATAGCATTCTTTGATGTGGATGGCACCCTGCTTCGGCTGGGACATAAAGAATTATCCGCAAACACTGCTGCTGCACTTAGGCAGCTCCACCAAAATGGCATCATCCTTTGTATGGCTACCGGAAGATGCTACACAGGTGTGCCTCATTTTGATGGAATTGATTTTGATGTCCTGCTCACCTTTAACGGCTCATTCGTCACCAAAGGCAATGATATCATCTTCAAAAATCCTATTAATGAGCACGACAAATATCAGATAATTTCCAATCTAAAGCATATGAACCGCGCCATTGCAATCAGCAACGAGCATATGATTGTCACAAACGGTACCGACCCTGATTTAGAGCAGTACTTTGCCTTCGGCAGCGAAAAGCTTAAAATCGCTGACAATTTTGACGAGATAAGCAGGACTGATATATATCAGATTATGTGCTCCTGCCAAAAAGATGAGCACTCACAGATTCTATCCGGCGCGCCCCACTCACAGATAACTGCATGGTGGGATAAGGCCGCTGATATTATTCCGCTTAACAGTGGCAAAGGCAATGCTGTTGCTGCAGTGCTTAGGCATTATGGCTTCTCAAAGGATGAAGCAATTGCTTTCGGTGACGGACATAACGATATTGAAATGCTTGAGGCCGTAGGCATGGGTGTTGCCATGGGCAATGCAAAGGACGAAGTCAAGGCTAAGGCTGATTTTGTTTGCAAATCGGTTGAGGATGACGGAATATATCATTACTGTGTTGAAAACAAACTGATTTTTTAGAGAGATATACTTATGAACATAGACAACAATTTACGACACCTACTCGAAAACGAAACAAAAATACATCTCGCGGAAATCCGCTTTCTCTACCAGAAGCTCGACAGACAGCTTGGGCTTAACGGTGCAAGGGTTCCTATCACCTTTGGCTTTGATAATGACAGGCTCGGTGCATACACTCCGGGCTTTGGGCAGGATGAAGAAGAATTTCATTTTTCGCTGCTTTTCATCGGCTACTGTGTGGCAAAGCCCTTGTCAAAGGATGACAGGATAGATTTATATAAGCATGAATATGCCCACTATATGCAGTACAATATGGACATCCCGGACAAATACAACTGGCAGCCCGGCATCCACGGAAGTGCGTGGAAATACTGCTGCTCACTTATCGGAGCAGCTCCCACTCCTTACTACAAAGCCGGTGAAGGACTTATTAAGCACGATTATGATAAGGTTCTCAAAAAGAAAATTACTGACAAGAGTATTCCTATCCGCGACACATATTCACGCGAGCAGGAATACCGCAAAAAGAAAAACAGTACTGTAAAATTTAATATCAATGACGATGTCAATCATCCAAAGTTCGGCAAGGGCACCATTGAACATATCGAGCAGCTCGAAGGCTCAGTTCGGCTGCATGTCAGATTCGGTGAAGATCTTAAGAAAATTGATCAGAAATGGCTGCTTCAGGCAAACTTGAAGAAAGCAGGTGCATCAAGGCACATATAGCGTTATGCTATATATGTCGATGCACCTGCTTTTCAAATACATGTGTAGTTAATTATTATCGCTTATTGTTCCTTCATCTGAACAAGTAATTTTAAATGTTCCATCTTGATATTGAGCAGGATTTTTTGAATTATAAAAATAATATTTAACTTGTGCTTTTGCCGTTCCTATGGATACATAGTCTTTCGTATAATTCTTCTCCCATGTACTAACCTTTGCTCTTGAATCAAGTGAATGTGATGCTGACATACTAGTACATTTAACATAACTGAACATTCCCTTAGTGTACCATTTAAAACTAGCTGTTATTGATACACTTCCCCATCCTGAAATTGTTCTAGTTCTTGTAGCGGTGTCTGATCCATTCCTTGATGCTGGTGCAATAGCACTTATATCTAATGTATCAGTAATAATTGTTCCATCAGGTTGTTGATATACTGTTTTTGTTATTAACCGATCATTTTTTATATAATTTTCTGTCGATATAATATTATAATTTGATAAATTTTCATTATTTTCAATAGAATATTTTACATATCTTACATTTGTTTCATCATCCTTTGCAAATGTTACAATATTCTCATTTAAAATTATCCCTAAAACCAGGAATATCATAATTATCATTCTGTTTTTTTCATTTATAGTATCCTCCGCTATCTACTTGTAGTTTCTACATTACATTATTTCAAGTTCGTGAAAAATCCTTACTATCTCATTCCAGGAAGCTATGTTTTCTTTTAAATATAATTCCCCCTTTTCTACTATTTTATAATATTTTCTCTGTGGTCCCAATGATTTTTCACTGTAATATACTTCCGTCAACCCTCCTTTATTCAGTCTTCTTAGAATGGCATAAATAGTGCTTTCATCTGTATCCGGGAAAAGTCCCTGCAATATTTTAATTATATCGTATCCATATCTGTCTTCTTGTTTTAAAAGCTGTAAAATACATATATTTAAGATTCCTCTTTTTAGCTGTGAATCCATTTATGATTTCCTCTCAAATTTTAATTTTAACAATAAAATTGTCCCAAAAATCAGCGTCTGAATATATAATAAACTACTATATGCTATTATTTTTTCAAGCCCAAACGTTCTTTCTATATAAAACATATGTAACTGATTTATAAAATACATTAAACAGGTAATAATACCAAGTATATGAAATATCGTTATAAAACCCAATTCCCTGTTTATTATATATTTCTTTAAGATGATGTAAATAATAATACAACTCAGAATAATTATAGCTGTTGTAACTAATACCACATAATAACTCCCTAAGCCAGCCTCATTCTTTTTCATTACCAGAAATACTTCTGTTAATAAAATAAAAAAGAATAATCCGATTAATAACAGATGGTTTTTAAATTGCATATCACATGTTAATTTTGATTTTTTAAGAATAAACAAACCTGCAACAAATACTAGAACATTAGCTATCAAAGCAACCGGATAAAAATTCCAGCCGTTTTTATCAAAGTATCTTAACAAACTGACGCATAGCACATAATATATAACCAGCGTGGCAATTGTCTGTAATAAAACACTACTCTTCAATGGAAACGTATGCTCTTTTCCTTCTTTTGAATCTTTGTATAAATTTCTCGCGATATCAAACGGTTTTCCTAAGCCGGAACATATTTCGTACTCGCTTTTTTCAGCCATTTCTTCATTTTCGAACCATTCTTCATAGTCTTTAATTAAACTATCACAGTCATCATCCCCAAAATAAAATGATAAGCTAATATAAAGTTTCTCCAAAAATTTCTTTTTTGAATTTTGCTTTTGCATTATAACACCCTCTCTACTGATTAACACTCTACTGTTTATTAGTCACTAGTTAAGTATAATATATTTCATATCTTGCATTTTGTCAATACAAAAATCATGGGACTGCAATATACCGTAGCCCCATGATTCTAATTATGTCTTATATTATTATTTTAATAAGTATTTAAGCCACCCGGGAACAAGAAAATCTACAGCTCAATTGCAATCGTATATGACTTCTCAAATTTCTCACCCTGTGCCAGCGAATTACCATACTCCCTGTCCTTTAATTCTCCGGCAAAGCCTGCTCTGTCACATCGGCCGTACCACGGCTCAATACAGATAAACGGTGCTCCCATTCCTGCCGGTGACCACAGACCAAATAAAGGCGCATCAAATGACACCGTAAGGTATGGCTTCTTATCCGGTGTACACAGGCTCACCTTTGAAGCCTGTCTGTTTTCTATTATGAGCGCATCCTTATCAAACATATGCTCATCTATCTGACAGTATCCATCCGCATCCACATTAAGCAGATTGTCATCCTTGTCTAAAAGTCCTCCGTCACAGATAAGTCCGTAGGTGATTGCTTTGTCTGTGTCAAGCTTCAGATAATAGTCTGACTGTTTTCCCTGCTCTGCGACCGGACACATAAATGCCGGATGACCACCTATTGAGAAAAGTAAATCCTTTTTCGCAGGATTAGTCACTCTCCAGGTCACTTTTATCTCACTGCCTGAGAGCTTATAGCCGATTTCGAGCACAAACTCAAACGGATATTTTGCAAGAGTCTCATCATTTGATTTAAGTGAAAACCATGCCTCATCCTTTGTCTGTGACACAAGCTCAAACTCCATATCCCTTGCAAAGCCGTGCTGTCCCATCGGATAATCTGTCCCATCAACGGTAAACTTCTTGTCCTTTAAGCTGCCGACAAACGGGAAAAGCACCGGTGCGCTTCTCTTCCAGTATTTCTCATCGGCATCCCACAGATACTGTGTACCTGTTTCCTTGCCGGTGATGCTTTTAAGCTCTGCTCCGAAGCTGTTTATCGTGAGCTCAAGTGATTCATTTTCCAGTTTAATCTCCATCACATATCTCCTTTTATATTTTTTTTAACTATTCAATCATTTTTTTTACATCACAAGCAGTCCAATAACTCTTACAATAAATGCTGCCACCCATGCAATCGCACACTGCAAAAGCACCACGCTGACTGCCCACTTTGCACCCAGCTCTCTCTTTATGGATGCTATAGCAGCCACGCAAGGGCTGTAGAGCAGCGAGAACACCAGAAGAGATGCGGCTGAAAGTGTTGTGAGTGCTGTCGTGACCGTTCCGCCAAACAGTATCTCCAGTGTTGATACCACGCTCTCCTTTGCCATGAGTCCGCTGATAAGTGACGTGCATATACGCCAGTCGCCGAGTCCCAGAGGCTTAAAGACAGGCACGATAATACTTGAAATAGCGGCAAGCATGCTGTCCTTTGAGTCTGTTACCATGTTAAAGTGTATGTCAAAGCTCTGTAAGAACCATATCAGCATTGTGGCAATAAGTATTACTGTAAATGCCTTCTGCAAAAAGTCCTTTGCCTTTTCCCAGAGCAGCTGGCACACATTCTTGGCGCCAGGCATCCTGTAGTTTGGCAGCTCCATGACAAATGGCACTGCGTCACCCCTGAACAAAGTCTTTCTGTAAATAAATGCGAAAAGTATTCCGACAATTATGCCAAGGAAGTACAGTCCTCCCATGACAAGTCCGCCATGCTTCGGGAAAAATGCACTAACAAAGAATGCATAAATTGGCAATTTTGCCGAACAGCTCATAAACGGTGTGAGGAGTATAGTCATTCTACGGTCTCTCTCACTTGGCAGTGTACGTGTCGCCATGACAGCTGGCACCGTACAGCCGAAGCCTATGAGCATTGGTACTATGCTTCGTCCGGAAAGTCCTATCTTACGAAGGAGCTTGTCCATGAAGAATGCAACCCTCGCTATGTATCCGCTGTCCTCCATGAGGGATAAGAAAAAGAACAGTGTCACGATAATCGGCAAAAAGCTTAATACGCTTCCGACACCCTGAAAGATGCCGTCTATTACCAGTCCGTGCAGCACCTCATTCACGCCTGCCGCTGTGAGTGCCTTATCCGTAAGCGCGGTCAGTGCTCCTATGCCCTGCTCCAAAAGCCACTGAAGTCCTGCTCCGATTACGTTGAAGGTGAGATAAAATACAGCAAGCATTATCACTATAAAGCATGGTATTGCCGTGTATTTGCCTGTAAGAACACGGTCGATGCGTTCACTTCTGATACGCTCCCTGCTCTCCTTCGGTTTTACCACGGTGCTCTCGCATATTTTCTCAATAAATGTAAAGCGCATATCCGCAATTGCAGCGCTTCTGTCAAGGCCTCGCTCCTTCTCCATCTGGACAATCAGATGCTCTATTGCCTCTTTCTCATTCTCATCAAGATGAAGCTGCTCTAATATAAGTGCATCTCCCTCGATAATTTTGGTAGCAGCAAAGCGAATCGGAACTCCGGCGAGCTTTGCATGATCCTCAATCAGGTGGCTGACCGCGTGTATACATCTGTGCACGGCACCGCCAAAATCATTCTCATCACAGAAATCCTGTCTGCCTGGGCGCTCCTGATACTTTGCAATGTGTATCGCATGGCGCACCAGCTCATCAACACCCTGATTCTTTGCGGCAGAAATCGGTACAACAGGCACTCCTAACAGTCCCTCGATTTTATTTACATCGATTGAGCCTGAGTTTGCCGTCACCTCATCCATCATATTTAGAGCGATAACCATCGGTATATCCATCTCAAGAAGCTGCATGGTCAGATACAGGTTTCTCTCGATATTTGTCGCATCTACGATATTTATTATGGCCTTTGGCTTGTTATCGAGCACAAAGTTTCTCGACACAATCTCCTCATTAGTATATGGGCTCATTGAGTAAATGCCCGGTAAATCTGTGATTGATGTATCCGGATGTTCTTTAATAGAGCCATCCTTTCTGTCCACCGTCACTCCTGGGAAATTGCCTACATGCTGGTTTGAGCCTGTAAGCTGGTTGAAAAGTGTTGTCTTGCCGCAGTTTTGGTTTCCCACAAGTGCGTATGTGAGCTTCTCACCATCCGGAAGGGGATTGCCACTGCCCTTCACATGGTATTTGCCCTCCTCACCAAGTCCGGGATGGGCTGTGTTGCTTATCTTTTTAGGGCCCTCATGCTTTCTTGAACGGCTGTCAATTAATTCTACCTCAATCTGTGCCGCATCATCAAGCCTCAATGTGAGCTCATAGCCGTGCACCTGAAGCTCCATCGGGTCTCCCATCGGTGCAAATTTGATAACTGTTACTTCGGCTTTTGGGATTACTCCCATATCCAGGAAATGCTGGCGCAGTGCGCCCTCACCGCCTACTGTAAGTATTCTGGCACTCTGTCCTATGCCAAGTTCTTTTAGTGTCATTTTATCGCTTCCTAGTGTATTTATTGATAATTTTTCTCAACTTATCACAAATATCTTACCACAAAGCGTGTGCCACTGCATTCATTTTTTTCATTTAATACATCTTTTTTACAATCCTCCACAAGGATATATCCATTGTCATGACGCACAATTGCTTCCGCGAGCGAAAGTCCTATGCCGATGCTGTCTGCCGGCTGTCCGCTGCCGCTGTAAAAACGCGTAAAAATATGCTTTTTGTCCTCATCACTTATGGCTTCTCCATCGTTTTGCACTGTTATCTCTGCATACATCTCATACCTGTAAAAGCCTATCTTTACCTCACTCTCTGCGTGCTCTACTGCATTTTTTACTATGTTTGTAATGGCCTCACACTGCCAGTATGCATCAGCATGTATACAGGCATCCTTATCAGAGCCTTCATCTATGGACAGCCTTATGTCTCTCAAATCGCAAAGTGCCATAACATTGTCAGCTGCCTCAGACACAATTTCAGACAGCAGCGTATCCTTCTCATCAAACTCCACAACATCCGCTTCAAGCCTTGAAAGCTTTAAGATAGCCTGCACCATATGCGATATATTATCCACATCACGCTTTGCCCTGCGCATTATCCTGCTTCTGTTTTCAGGTGCCATATCAGGATTTCCTTCCAGATTTTCCAGATTTATCGAAAGTGATGTGAGCGGTGTCTTAAGCTGATGCGATATGTCAGAAAGCGCATCCTTTAGCAAAAGCTTGTCTGCCTTTGCATTTTCCGCAGACTCCCTCAAATAGATTGCTGTCTTGTAAAGCTCTCCCTTAAGTATAGAAATCTCTCCCTCTGTGCTATCTGCCATAACAAGTCTGTAGTCTCCCTGATTTATGCGGCGCAGATAATCCGCAGCCTGTCTGACCTGTCTTTTAAAGCTAAATCTTATAAGCACAATGTAAAGGCAAAATCCACCTGCAAAAAGCACAACAAGAAATATGTCTAGCCAAAGCGCTCCTTTAAGCGCTTTTTCATTTGACAAAACCGCAGAATCCTTTTCCATATCAATGCCGTATTTTTTTAAGAGCGTCTCTGCGCTTTTTAAATTTGTATAATCACTATCGAAGCTGCTGTCATTTAGAATCGCGGCTACACTGCCATCTGATACATCGGGATATTTTTCATGAATAAGCGCACATAGCTTAGCCACTGTGACGTTATAGTTTTTTGTATACGCCCTGTACTGAAAAAAGACGGTAAAAGCCATAACCGTCACACATATACATGTATATATTATTGCAAAATACACAAAATGTTTTCTGTTCTCTAAATTATATTTCTTCTTTCTCATGCTTTCCCCCGGGAACTGTCTCTGTCAGTCGATACTGTTTAAAGAGTTTCATCTGAATCAACACGATACCCGATTCCCTTCACAGTCTTTATCACATCATCACCAAGCTTTGCCCTGATGCGCTTCATATAGACAGTCACTGTATGGTCATAGACATCGTTGCCTGTTGCCTCCCAGATGCAGTCAAGCACGGCATTTCTGGACACAGCCTTGTCGTGATTGGTAAAAAGCAGATCAAGTATTCGGTTTTCAAGACTTGAAAGAGCAATCACCTGTCCAGCCCTTCTTGCCTCCTTTTTGTCCATGTCATAGCTTATGCTTCCTGCGTGTATGACAGATGAACTGTCATCACTTTTCCTTCGTAAAAATACACGGTTTACCCTCGCTACAAGCTCCCTTACGGAAAAAGGCTTTGTGATGTAATCCTCCGCTCCAATCTCAAGTCCCTTTACTATATCATTTTCCTCATCCCTTGCGGTAAGAAAAATCACCGGTGTTTTTTCTTTTTCCAGCCGTTCGCTGTAAAAATCAAAGCCGTTCCCATCCGGAAGCGACACATCAAGCAGCACAAGGCCGGGGTGCTCACTCAAAAGCGCCCCAGCCTCCTTTAAATTGCCTGCTGTCAAAAGCTCATATTCAGGTTCTGTAAAGGTATCACACAGTCCCTCTGTTATTCCTCTATTGTCCTCTATGAGAAGTATTTTTTTCATATCAGCTCCCGCATTTCCTACAGATTTTCATTTTTGATTGTCTCAATAATGTTATTGTGTCTAAGCTTCGTCATTGATAGTTTCATGATAGCATAAATCAGCATTATTACAACCACTATACACAATATAATTGCTTTATACGGCGGCTCATAAATGATTGCGTCATCCATCCTGTTCATCATAACACATAAGAGATAGCTTATTAAAATACCAAGCGGTACACCTATTACAAGTGCCTTTACAGATATAAATACACTCTCGAGCCTGACCATTCCAGCAAACTGCTTATCTGTCATTCCAATGCTTCTTAGTGTTGCAAACTCGCGGCTTCTAAGCTCCATTCCGGTGCTTAAGGTATTGATGATATTTGTGATTCCTATTAAGGCAATAACCACAATAAGTCCGTATGCAAATACTCCAAGCAGTGTAAAGAGAGACTTTTCATCGCGCATCTCCTTATCCAGATTGCTGACATAAAAACTAATCTGCGAATACTCAGTATTTCCTTCCGTCTCCTTTTCGAATGTATCCTGATATTCATCTGCATTTTCTGCAACCACATATGCCGAATATGACGCATGTCCCGGTTTAATCTCATTACCGTTCTTGCCGTCACCCCATAGGCTTTCAAAGCCTTTTCGGTTCATAAACAAAAGCGTGGTATTGCTATTGCCATTATAACCGATCGGTACCTTGTCTGTGACACCTGCAATAGTTACATCCACAGTCTTTCTGACTCCGTTATTTATTGTTTCCTCGTCAACGTATCCACTGTTATCCTCTGTGCCGCTTTCAGTATCACCTTCCACTGCATTATTATCATCTGTGCTGCTTTCAGTATCGCCTTCTGCTGCATTGTCATCAGAAGAAGCATCATCATAAACATTATAGCCACACTTGATTGTATCTCCTGCTTTATATTTGTACAGCTCCATCTCTTTTTTGACGTATTTTGAGCTATTCTCATTATACACATCAAATGTGCCTTTATTCACAAGAATTGCTCCTGCAGCTGCATTTTTTATGCCTGCGTCGGACGCATACTTATCATACGATTTGTCATCCAAAACCGTGATTAAAAACATTTGTGAGACATCCTCACTGTTGTCATAAACCTGCCTGCAATACTCTCCATATTCCTTTGTATACTCCGGCTTACTGACATCGAAATCATAGCCTGCTCCAACCAGATAATCCTCAGCTCCTTCAATGCCACTCAAAAGCTTAGAGAACTTTTCAATATCAATGTCTTTTTTACATGACATATTTATTCCGATATTGTAATCTGCTGATGCATATGACATCCCAACCATGCTAAAGGCCATAGACATAAAGTATGATATCACAATAAAGGTTACTGAGCAGATGACAATAGATGTCACTGTGGTTCTGTACTTTTTATTGTTCCTCTTTATATTCTTATATGAGATAACGCCTCCGATACCCCAGATTCTGCCTATAATCGCCGGTGTCTTAAGCTTTGATGACTTTATTTTAATCTCCTTTGTGTTTCTTATTGCTTCAAGCGGTGTGACCTTTGCCGCCCTTCTTGCACTGCCTGTTGCTGAGAAATAAATGGTTGCTATACTCATTATCACAGCAAGAATAAGTGCAGGCAGTGATGTGTGAAAGCTCAAAGCAACGTTAAGCCAGCCTGCTGACAGCGCATTTACTACCTTGACAAGTATAAGCGATGCCAAAATACCACTCATGGTACCTACAGGAATACCAACCACTCCAAGCATTGCTGCCTCTGTCTTAACGCTGCTTTTTATCTGGCGCCTCGTAGCACCCACGCTTGCAAGCATGCCATACTGCCTGATTTTTTCAGTGATTGATATGTTGAAGCTGTTTTTGATACAGTACACTGATGTCAGTATGATTATCAAAGCCACAACAGCGGCCACTGTAAACAGTGCTTTAAATGAACCGTCAATCGGGAAAACGCACTCATAGCTTATAAGGTATCCATTCATATATATATCATATTTTGCATTTTCCATCTCTTTAAGAAACCTGTCACTCTCCTCAGCAGACATTTCAACAGATGAATTATTTGCTTTCTCAAACAGCTTTTCATCCACACCAATTATATCAGCAGTCACAGCATCCTTGTTTCTTAAAGCCTTTTTAGTGTATCTGCTGTACACTGTGAGTGTAGTGTCAGCTTCACTTGCCTCACTCTTTGTGCCGTTATCAATTGCTGCCAGCTCATCAGAGTATGTGACAAATGTATATCCGGCGGCACTATAGTCCTCCATTCCATAGCCCGGTCTTTCCATGATGCCTACCACCTTGTAGTGCTTTGTCACAGTATCGGTAAGTGTCTCTGCCTCATTCTCATATGCGCTGTTTTCCGATATGACACTTTCGGTGTTTGAATCATATCGCTTTCCGACATCCAGTGTTATCTCATCTCCCACCTTTATGTCGATTCGTCCGTTTGTCTTTAAGTGCCTTGGAATGACTATCTCATCCTCATTTTTTGCCATGCGCCCCTCTATAAGTTTAAAGCAGCCTCTCTCAAAGCCGGCCTCATCTGTTGCCATGACATATGCATACGGCTTATCCTCATTCTTGCAGCCGTCTAGCTTTGCAAAGCCCATTCCCATTGTCTCAAATGTGCTTTCAATATTTCTGTTGTTTTTAAACTCCGAAAGCTCAGACATTTTCACATTCGAAAATTTCACATGAAAATCACCGTCTTTTTGCTTCTGGTATTCAATCATACTGTACTGAAAGCTTGACACAAGTGTGACAAGCGCCGACAAAAGCGCTGTTGCAAGAATTATTCCGACTATCGTGACAATAGTTCTTTTCCTGTTGAGCTTTAAGTTTTTTAATGTGAGTGTCTTCATCAAATTCATCTGATTTTACCATCCTCTATCATTATTGTGCGGTCAGCCGCTTTTGCAAGCTCCATATTGTGTGTAATCATAATAATTGTCTGGTTGAGCTCGCGGTTTGAGGTCTTTAATAGATGCATAATCTCGTTGCTTGCCTTGGTATCCAGATTTCCGGTCGGCTCATCCGCGAGCACTATAGACGGTCTCGTAATCAGGGCTCTTCCTATAGATGTGCGCTGCTGCTGTCCTCCTGAAAGCTCATTTGGCAGATGAGTACGTCTCTCTGTAAGTCCAAGGCGCAAAAGCATGTCATCCATCTGTGCTTTTTCCACCTTTCTTCCATCAAGCTCCATCGGAATTGCCATGTTTTCCTCCACATTTAATATAGGTATCAGATTATAAAACTGATAAATGATGCCTACCTGTCTTCTTCTGAATATAGCAAGCTCATCATCATTCATTGCAAAAATATCAGTGCCGTTTATATACACCTTTCCGCTTGTTGGCCTGTCAACACCTCCGAGCAGATGAAGCAGTGTGGATTTTCCCGAGCCGCTCGCCCCGACTATTGCCACAAACTCTCCCTTTTCCACGCTCAATGACACATCGTCCAAAGCCTTGACCTGATTTTCTCCGGCTCCATATATTTTTGATAAGTGTTCTACTCTAAGCAGTTCCATTTAATTCTCCTTTTCTTCTCTATACATTTTTGAGTGCTGTGCGGTCTGTCCTTTAAAGTGCAGCCGCCCCGCGATACAAGTGTATAATACATTATGTAAAGTTACAGGTAGGTTACTTTTAAAAAATATTACAGCATAATATAAAAACTCCGGTCAGAACAAAAAGTTTTCTGTGCCGGAGCTTATATATTATATGTTTTATATCATATGTTTTATAATTATCTATGCCAATAATTATTTCTGCTTATATGAAGACAAAAAGTCTGCAAGCTTGCCTGTGGCATCCTTTAATATCTCTGTTCGAGGCAGATATACCACTCTGAAGTGATCCGGCTTATCCCAGTTGAAGCCGCCGCCGTGGATGATGAGTATCTTCTTCTCACGAAGCAGATCAAGTGCAAACTGTTCATCGTTTGTGATGTTGAACCTTGCAGTATCAATCTTTGGAAATATGTAAAATGCTGCCTTTGGCTTTACTGCCGAAATTCCCGGTATATCGTTTAATGCCTTGTAGACGTACTCTCTCTGCTCATAGATTCGTCCGCCCGGCACAATATACTCACCTACACTCTGATATCCGCCTAAAGCCGTCTGCACTATCGACTGCGCCGGAACATTCGAGCAAAGACGCATGTTTGAGAGCATGTTGAGACCCTCAATATAGTCCTTTCCGAGCGCCTTGTTGCCGCTTAAAACCATCCATCCGATACGATAGCCTGCTATCATATGCGACTTCGAAAGACCGCTGAAGGTCACACAGAAGAGGTCTGGTGCAAGTGATGCAATAGACACATGCTCATAGTCATCCATCACAAGCCTGTCATATATCTCATCCGAAAAAATCATGAGCTCGTGCTCTCTTGCCACATCAACTATCTGCTGCAGCACCTCCCTTGGATAGAGCGCTCCTGTAGGGTTATTAGGGTTGATTATTACGATTGCCTTTGTCTTGTCTGTAATCTTCTTTTTGATATCCTCTATGTCCGGATACCACTCTGACTGCTCATCACAGATATAGTGCACTGCCGTGCCTCCCGCAAGTGTAACGCAGGCTGTCCAAAGCGGATAGTCCGGTGCCGGCACCAGCACCTCATCACCATTGTCAAGAAGCGCTGACATGCTTAAGTTTATAAGCTCGCTGACTCCGTTTCCGGTGTAGATATCCTCAACCGTCACATTAGGAAGCTTTTTGAGCTGTGCATATTGCATGATTGCTTTTCTTGCAGAAAAAAGTCCCTTGGAGTTGGAATACCCCTCACAGTCCGTGAGCTGGCGAGACATATCATATATCACCTCATCAGGTGTCCTGAAGCCAAACGGCGCAGGATTTCCTATATTGAGCTTCAACACATTTGTGCCGTTTTCCTCCATGCGGGCCGCCTCATCCACCACCGGTCCTCTAACATCATAAAGCACATTATCTAATTTTCTGGATTTTCCAAATTCTCTCATCCTGACAATCTCCTTTTATTTTCGTAACAATTCCTGTAACCGTAATCATATCCTGCTAGCCTAAAAGCTCAAAAACAGCCTCAGCGTCAAATACCACCTGCTTTACCTTATCAACCTCTATCTGATAAAGTGCATTTGCTGCCAGATGCTCTGCAGCCTGCTCGAGATCTCTTATGCCCGATGTGTTCTCGTGAAGCTTAATCACTGCATCAAGTCCGTCCTCTGTGAGAACGCACTCCTCCTCCTTCATTCCCATTCGCTCAAATACCTTGCGCAGGGCAAATCTCTGGAAGATGACCTTCTTCTCTTCATCGGTATAGTCCGGAATATCAATCACTGCAAAACGTGACATAAGCGGTGCAGAAATCTGGGATTTATCATTGGCTGTTGCAATCGGATATACTCCGACGGTCGGCACCATACACTCCATATAGTTGTCTGTAAAGCCCAGATTGTCAAGCAGTGTCAAAAGCACATCTGCCGGATTTCCGTTGCCGTTTTTGCTTGATGCCTTGTCGAGCTCATTGATGATAAATACAAGATTTGACTCTCCCGCCTGTGAAAATGCCTCCATAATGATTCCCGGCTTTGCGTTTGAATAGATTCTTGAGCTTCCTGTGAGCTGCTCTGCATCATTTATGGAGCTCATATCGAGTGTGGTCCATGGAAGCTTGAGTATACGTGCAACAGCATATGCAATCTGTGACTTTCCGGTTCCTGCCGGTCCACAGAGCAGCAGTCCGTAGGCAGGAAGTGTATGAGTCCTGTTTATCTGGATAATAGTCTCAATGATTCTCTGCTTCACACTCTCCATGCCATAGAGCTCCTCATCGAGTATGCGCCTTGCCTCCACAGGGTCAATTGCCTCAAAGTAATTTCCCTTCCACTGGATATTCATCATGATGGAAAGTGCTCTCTGCGCATGGCGTCTCTCCTCAGGTGATACCTCGCTTGAACGCGCAACTGCCAGATTTCTTCTGGCCCACAGAAGTATATTGTCAGGCAGTGTACGGCCTGCACAGGTCATGAAATCTGTGATGCTCTGTATACTGGTGAGCTTCATGCTGTCGCCCTCTTCCTCGTAATCATCGAGGTCAGGTTCATCCTCAGGCATGGTGCTGGCAAAGAGCCTTTCCATCATATACTGCAGGAATCCATCCTCTGCAGACAGCTTTGTGCCTCTGCCAAGAGACACCTCCCTCACCCTGTATACTGCGTATCCGTCAGGTGTATTGGCTCCTGAAAGCTGTACCTTTATGTGATTTTCGCCAAGCCACTTAAAAAGGCTGACGAAGCGGGAATCAATGCGCAAGATATCTGCACTGGTCACCCCATCACCATCCTCAAATTCAAAGGATGTACGCTTTATCGGATTTGTAAACATACCGAGCGCATGATGCGCCCATTCCTTTTGCTTATTGTCTATCACAACAATCGGTTTATCGGCCGATGCCTTGGTCTCCGTCGAATGAAATGTCTCATATGTACACTCCGGATGCTCGTTTGCTACCGGTGTATCGCTAAAATCAAATACTGGCATTTTTATTCCTCTCTTTTCGTAATTGTATTCTTCATCATACCCTGTCAAAGGCTATGTCCTGTACCACCTCGCCCGCGATGATAAGTCCTGCCACTGATGGTACAAATGCAATGCTTCCGGGAATATCCCTGCGCTCTGTGCACTTGTGTTCGGCACCCGGCGGGCAGATGCAGTTGCTTCTGCAGCTTATAGACATATCCTCTATCGGTCTTGTAGGCTTCTCCTCAGAGTATACCACCTTGAGCTTTTTCACGCCACGTTTTTTAAGCTCACGGCGCATGACCTTTGCAAGAGGACACATGCTGGTCTTATATATATCAGCCACCTTAAATGCACTTGCATCCAGCTTATTTCCCGCTCCCATACTGCTTATGATAGGGACATTCTTCTCCTGTGCCTTCATGACAAGCGCAATCTTTGCTGTGACCGTATCAACCGCGTCAACTATATAATCATACTCTTCAAACGGAAATTCATCAGCATTTTCCGGCAAAAAGAAGCACCTGTGCGTCACGACACTGACATCAGGATTAATATCATGAATCCTCTCCTCCATCACATCTGTCTTGTATTTTCCTATGGTCTTTCGGGTTGCAATTATCTGCCTGTTTAGGTTTGTAAGACACACCTTGTCATCATCGATAAGGTCAATCGCTCCCACGCCGCTTCTGACTAGTGCCTCGCAGACATATCCGCCCACTCCTCCTATTCCAAATACTGCGACTCTTGCGCCCTTTAGCCTATCCATCGCCTCTTTTCCAAGCAAAAGCTGTGTTCTTGAAAACTGATTTAACATTTATTTCTCCTTTTCATCCCTGACCACGCCGACACCGGCAGAAATCAGGAGTCTTACTGTATCCTTAAGCATGCTCCAGTCAGCCTTTGACAGCTCATCGGCAGCCTTTATCATCTCAATGAGCTGCTTAAATGACATCTGGTCAAGGTTCTCAAAATTGGAGTCCGATGCTATTGAAAAAAGCACATTTACAAACTGCTTTCGCTGCGCCTCATCCATGCTTCCTATCCAGTTTCTGAGTGTCTTGTCAAGGCGCACACTGTTTTTGTCCAGCCCATCCGCCTTTATGATACTTCCGCCCATTATCTCCCATGAAAAAGCATCATGCTGCAGCGGCCCCGAATTACGGCTTCTTACCACCTCATAATTGTCCACATGCTCAAGCAATAAGCCAACAATAGACGACTGCGGCAGAAATGTCTCTATTCTGTCAAAAATTCTTTTGTAGCCTGCCGTATATATCATCTTGTGATTGAAGCCCGGCCCGTCAAAATTAAACACCTTAATAATGACATCCTGCACCTCTTTATCCACATGCATGGCGGCAAACACTGCCAGATTTCCACCCTTTGAGTGTCCGCCTATCCACAGCTTTCTTGTATTGATGCTTTTATTGTTGATATTTTCATCATCTAAAGCTTTATCATTTATGGCTTTTTCATTTATGCCCCTATCATCATTGCATATATATGCTGCCACCTGCTTTAAATATTTTTTCGCCTTGTTCTGTCCCGGTGTCTCATCGAGATAGCTTAGATTAAAGTTTTCCTTCCAGCCGACCACGGAATGGTCTGTACCACTGTAGGAAATGAAATATGTGCCGTCAGGCAGTTCTATCGTAACCGCAGAAAACTGCGACTCCTCTTTTTCACTTATATCGTATATATAATATCTCAAAATGCAGTCAGCATAGCGCCTTGAGTGCGCCAGCTTTTGAAGCAGCCTCGCGGAGTGGCGGAAAAGATTAGGCATCTGCTCAATCTCATCATCACTGTGATCCGCGCAGTAAAGGCTTGAAAGCTGTTTTATCGTAAGGTATGACTTCTTTGCATCCGGCATATATGGCTTCATCTGCACATAAATAAGCTGTGAAAAAATCAGTCCGTCCACCTCATTTACATGCACCTCATCAAAGCCTATATCTCCACGCCAGTCAATATAATCCATGATATCTGCCATACAATGCCCTCCTGAAATATATCTGTCTTATTCATCATAGTGATCTAGGAAGCTGTGCTTTATGCCATCCTTTTTATATGCTACAACCGTAGCCAGATTTACATTCTCCACACTCTTAAATATATTTGCCTCGACAAAAGGATTCACCTTTTTAAGATTAGCGATGAGCTGCTTTATCTCAACACGCTTTGAGCGGTTTTCCTCATTATTGCAGGTGGTACAGGTATCTGTAAACTTGCAGGCACACTGTATGAAATGCAGACCGTTGTAATCACGCCATGCCTTGATATCGTCCTCCCTGACCAGGTAAAGAGGCCTGATAAGCTCCATGCCCTCAAAGTTTGTGCTGTGAAGCTTAGGCATCATGGTCTGTACCTGTGCACCGTAGAGCATGCCCATGAGTATCGTCTCGATAACATCATCATAATGATGTCCGAGCGCAATTTTGTTGCAGCCCAGCTCCTTTGCAAATGCATACAGATGTCCTCTTCTCATCCTCGCACATAAATAGCATGGCGATTTTTCGATATCATATACAGCATCAAATATATCTGACTCAAAAATAGTGGCAGGGATGCCAAGGTTCCTGCAGTTTTCCTCTATGACATGCCTGTTTGCCTCATTGTAGCCCGGGTCCATGACTAGAAACTTCACATCAAAATCAAACTTGTTGTGATGCTTAAGCTCCTGAAAAAGCTTTGCCATGAGCATGGAATCCTTACCTCCCGAAATACACACCGCAATCTTATCCCCCGGCTTTACAAGCTCATAGGTGTTTATCGCCTTTGTAAACTTGCGCCAGATGGATTTCTTAAATTTCTTTCTGATGCTTTGCTCCACATCTGCCTTTATATCGCGCTCTGCCACCTCATCCTCTTTCATGGCATCAAGCAGCCAGCTTATATAACCTCCCTTTAAGCTTGCCGCATCAAAACCTTTTTCTGTGAGATACTCTGCCACGTCCACACTCGTCTTACCACGACTGCAGACTATGACAAGCTTCTTATCATGTGGCACCCTCTCATCTGACTCTATTTCCTCTGCCTGAATATTGAGTGCTCCCTTTATGGCACCGTGCGCCACCTCTTCCTCACTTCTTATATCTATTATCTGATAGCTGTTACTATCCAGCTTTTTAACTTCTTCTATACTAAGCTGCATTTTATTTCTCCTATATTATTTCCGCAATGACTTTATTTCCTGAAATATCCTGTACTCATAATATGCCGTCACCACAAGGATGAGCCCTATCATAATGAGGCTGTATACATCGCGGATTGCTATTCCAAACGCATCACACACGCATGGCACCAAAAGCCCCGCAGTAAAAACAAGCTTTACAAACGTCAAAAGCCTGAGCGAATATTTTCTGATATTGCCCACACACAGCTCCGCTGCTATGTGATTTAGCTTTTCCGGATAATGCTGCAGCCATGTGATTGCAATGTATACAAGCAAAAGCACAAGTATATTGGCCACAAACTTAAATACCTGTATGTGATAGCACACTCCATAATAAATCTGTAAGCCTATATACGCAAGAGCTAAAATAGCATCTATTGCCTCAAGCACCGCCGAAGCAAAGGTCATATCTCTTTTTCTCATATAAATCTACTACCTTTCATTAACACCTTAAACACGTAAAAATAAGGTAAAACGATATTGTTTCTCTTTAAACTATCTAATTTTATCATATTATGGACTATCTTTCTAGAAAAATTGTGATATAATAATCAGGTTAAAGGAATTTTATTTAAAAATTAATAATACAACGAGGTTTAATCGAAAATGAGCAAATTAACAATACCAAAGAACTATTCTTCGGCACTGAATCTTCACGATACACAGCTTGCCATCAAAACTGTTAAGGATTTCTTCCAGGGCATGCTCGCACAGCGTCTTTCCCTGACACGTGTTTCAGCACCGCTTTTCGTTGATCCTACCACAGGCTTAAACGATAACTTAAACGGATATGAAAGACCTGTTACCTTCGGCATCCTTGAGCAGGGTGACAAGGAAGCAGAGGTCGTTCACTCTCTTGCCAAGTGGAAGAGATATGCATTAAAGAAATACGGCTTCTCTCTCGGCGAGGGCATCTACACAGATATGAATGCCATAAGACGTGATGAGGAGACTGACAATATCCACTCTATATTTGTTGACCAGTGGGACTGGGAAAAGACCATCCGCAAGGAGGACAGAAACTTAGACTTCCTTAAGGAAACAGTAAAGACAGTATACAAATGCCTGCGCAAGACCGAGCAGTACATGGCTATACAGTACGACTACATAGATTTAATTCTGCCAAAGGATATCACCTTTATCACCACATCAGAGCTTGAGGAAATGTTCCCGGACAATACTCCAAAGGAGCGCGAGTATTATTTTGCAAAGGCAAAGGGTGCAATCTGTGTAATGCAGATTGGTGACAAGCTTGCAAACGGAGAGCCTCACGACGGACGTGCCCCTGACTATGACGACTGGGCTTTAAACGCTGATATCATCGTATACTATCCTGTTCTTGATATCGCACTTGAGCTTTCATCAATGGGTATCCGTGTAGATGAAAAAGCCCTAAAGGAGCAGCTTGACAAGGCCGGATGTCCTGAGCGTGCTAAGCTTCCATTCCAGAAGGCTATCCTAAACAAGGAGCTTCCGTACACTATCGGAGGCGGAATCGGACAGTCACGAATCTGTATGTTCTTCCTCAGAAAGGCTCATATCGGTGAGGTACAGAGCTCACTGTGGCCTGAGGAGACAATTAAGGCATGTGAGGAGCATGGTATTCAATTGCTATAATCTGCATACCATACTTTACTGTTTGTTATTAAAAACCTGCTGTGTCAGACAATCATGACACAGCAGGTTTTTTATTTCTTATTTTTTAATTTTTCCATATGCATCACAAACATCAGCATAAATGCATGTATTGCTGCTATTATCTACACAAACATCCTCCATGCAGCCCTGATCTGCGAACCCAGCCTCTCAAACTGCCAGTGGGTATTGCTCTTTATGATACTGTTTGGATCATTTATAGTAAAGCCCTCATCATCATAGCCTGTGATCACCATAAAATGTCCATTGTCTGTGAAATCTCCCGGACCGACATTTACGACTATCAGATTGCCCTCATCAAGCTTTTCCTTAAAAATATCCTCATTTACCTTTACGCTCTTAGCATTTACGCCGAAGTGCCTGCAGCCCTTGCTTATAAGATTCCATGCACTTCCGGAGCCATCCACACTGTAGCCGGCCTCCTTTGCATACTCTGCCACCGCAAGAGGGGATGCCTGTGCATCATGTGTCAGATATAATACAACCATCGAAAGTGCAGTCGGACCGCAGCCACTCGCCGCAAAATAATTGCCACTGTACTTTTCATAGCCCCATCTCTTATCCCACTGCTGCAAAAGAGGTACTGTATCCTGCGAGGCCTCTGCAGTCAGATCAATATCATGCTCTATCGAATGCTCCTTAGGATACTCATATATGAAGTCAATTGCCTCATCATTTTTCTTGGCAAGCTCCTTTAGCTGTCCCGGATACTTTGCACTGTGAAGTATCTCATCAAGCTTCGTTTCCTTGTCAGGCTCACTGTCTTGCTCCGCAGAGTTTACATCAGCCTCTGAGCTGTTTTGCTTTTTTTCTGAATCCATTTTAGATGCGGTAAGTGAATTATTATTCTTCTGCACATCAACATCTCTTGATTGCGTCTTATTATCAGCACCTACCACCGCGTCAGCTACGGGAACTAAAAGCTGCATGCCACACGCCAGAAATGTTGTTATGATTATCGCTGCACAAAGAACTATTGCGCCTATTTTCATGCGCCTGTCGCGGTGCCTTGCACGTTTTATGCTTCCCTGCCTTCTATGAGTTTTCTTATGTGTCTTTCCCATTGTTCTCCTCTTACTATTACAGCTTATCAACCTCATCCATCCAGATACGTCCACACGCATCAGAAGGCATCCTTAGGTCTCCTCTCGGTGAGACCGCCACTGTTCCTACCTTTGGTCCATCCGGCAGACATGAGCGCTTGAACTGCTGTGCAAAAAATCTGCGATAGAAGTTCTTAAGCCATTTGAGAATAAACTCATCATCATATTTTCCTTCAAATGCTATCCTTGCAAGGCGGTAAACCTTGGCAGGAGCATAGCCGCAGCGCAGCATATTGTAAAGGAAGAAGTCATGCAGCTCATAAGGGCCCACAAGATCCTCTGTCTTCTGTGAAATCTTACCGTTTTCAGGTGGTAAAAGCTCAGGAGAAACAGGTGTATCAAGCACATCAAGAAGTGTACTTTCCAGCAAATCGCTGCCGCAGGTATCTGCATAGTATTTTACCAGATGGCGCACCAGAGTCTTTGGAACCGATGCATTTACAGCATACATGGACATATGGTCTCCGTTGTAGGTAGCCCAGCCGAGTGCCAGCTCTGACAAATCTCCTGTACCTATAACCATTCCGTTTTCCTTGTTTGCGATATCCATAAGTATCTGTGTGCGCTCACGTGCCTGTCCATTCTCGTATGTGACATCATGCACAGACGGATTCTGTCCGATATCCCTGAAATGTATATTTACGGCATCCTTTATATCCACCTCGATAAATGTAGCTCCAAGGCATTTAATGAGATTTACCGCATTGTCATATGTGCGGTCTGTTGTTCCAAAGCCCGGCATAGTAACTGCCGCTATATCCTTGTGATCCTTTCCCAAAAGGTCAAACGCCCTTACCGTGACAAGCAGTGCCAGTGTGGAGTCGAGTCCTCCTGAAATACCGATAACTGCTGTCTTGCAGTTGGTATGCTCTAATCTCTTTTTAAGCCCCATAGCCTGAATCATAAGAATCTCATCACAGCGTCTGTCCCTGTCTGTCTTATCTGCAGGAACAAAAGGAGCCGGATTTACATAGCGGCTAAGAGTGGTATCCTTTACCTCAAGATCAAACTCAGCCCATCTGTGATCATCCTCGACAACAAATGTTGTCATCCTGCGCCTCTCAGTCTCTATTCTTTCCACATCAAACTCGCTGTATATAGTCTCATTTGTAAAGCGCTTTGACTCGGCAAGCACATTTCCGTTTTCACAGATGAGATTGTGTCCTGAGTAGACCACATCCTGTGTGGACTCACCGTCTCCCGCTGACGCATAAATATATCCGCAGATTAATCTGGCAGACTGTCCGCTCACAAGCTCTCTCCTGTATATTGCCTTGCCTGTCACCTCATCTGATGCAGACAGATTTACAATCACAGTGGCACCCGACATCGCGTGTCTGATGCTTGGCGGGTTCGGAGTCCAAAGATCCTCACAAAGCTCCACCGCTATCTTAAGCTTTGGCAGCTTCTTGCAGCTAAAAATAAAATCAGTATCTACAGACACCTGCTGTCCATTTTTCAGTGTGACATATGTGCTAAGGTTTTCTCCCGATGCAAAATGCCTTGCCTCATAAAACTCATTGTAATTTGGCAGAAATGTCTTTGGCACCATGGCAAGCACCTCTCCGCGCGATACAACTGCCGCCATATTATAGAGCATGCCGTTTATCTCATATGGAAGCCCTATGAAAAATATGCCGTCAAGGCTCCTGCTGTAATCTGCAATCCCTATAAGCTCATCCTCTGCTGCAGCTATGAGCTTATCCTGCCAGAAAAGATCCTGACAGGTGTATCCGGTAATGCAAAGCTCCGGGAAAACAACCACCTTTGCCCCATTATCAGTGCACTCCTTCATAAGAGCTTTAATAAGCTGTCCGTTGTATACAGTATCAGCTACCTTTACCTTTGGTGTCGCTGCAGCGACCTTTATATATCCGTCCTTCAATTAGCGCATCTCCTTCAACTCATCCACCGTAAACTCATATGCCTTATTACAGAACTGGCACTTTACCTCAATGCTCTCACCATCTGCGATAATGGAATCAAGATCCTTTTTGCTCAGTGTGGAAAGTGCTCTGCTCACACGCTCCTTTGAGCAGTCACAGTGGAAGCGTGTCTCAGTCGTATCTGTGATTTCAAGCCCGAAATCTCCTAAAATTTCCTCAAGTATCTGCTCCGGAGTCAGCCCCCTGTCAAGCATCTGTGTCACAGAATCAATCTCTGTGATTTTCTTTTCAAGCCTGTCCACAACCTCATCCGGTGTAAACGGCATAAGCTGGATGATAAATCCGCCTGCCTGCTTTACGCTCTGGTCCTTATCCACCAGCACGCCAAGACCAACCGCCGATGGAATCTGCTCAGATGTGGCAAAATAATAGGTCAGATCCTCAGCTATCTCACCTGTTTTAAGCTCACACTGACCTGAGTACGGCTCCTTTAAGCCCATATCCTTTATAACTGTGAGTATTCCAAGATCAAGCGCTCCACCCACATCGAGCTTGCCTGCCGCATTGAGTGGCAGCTCAACCTGTGGATTTATGGCAAAGCCCTTTACATTGCCGTGCGAATCTGCTGTGACGGTAAGTCCCTTTGCAGGTCCGCTGCACTGTATCTGAAGAGTTATGATATCCTTATCGCCCTTCATCATAGCTCCCATCATGGCTCCCGCAGAAAGAAGTCTGCCAAGTGCCGCCGTCATGACAGGTGTTGTCATGTGATCCTCTCTGGCGGTCTCCACCATCTCCCTTGATGTTACAGCAAATGCTCTGATATTAGCATCCGCCGCTGTTGCTCTTACTATATAATCTGACATAATTTACCTCTCATTATCTAATTCTATGCTTTATGTGCAATTACAGTGACCTTCTCACTGTCACACTTCACCTGATCGTCTGTGTACGCATCATACACCGCATCAAACACAAGTCCCGACTGTTCAAGAAGCTCCTTAAGCTCTGAAATCTCATAGCATCTCTGGAAATGAGTTTCCTCAAACTTCTTGTAGATGTCATCCTCATCCTCTGACTGCTCCTTTATAAAAAGTGTCAGGTCATACTCGTTTATTTTCTCATCGGCATCATAATAATTGTCCCATATAAAGCTGCCCTCATCACGGTTTTCAGCTATGGTATTATCAGCCATGAGCACCTCATATTTGTATGGAGTATTGATATCAAATATAAAAATGCCACCCTCTTTGAGACTTTCGCTCACGCAGAAAAAAACTGCCTGCAGATCCTCAGGCTCAAGAATGTAATTGATGCTGTCACATGCGCTTACGACGGCACTCACCTTTTCTCCCGGTTCAAACTCTCTCATATCCTGCATCAGATAAAGGATTCTGTCATCCTCTCTCTCAAGCGCCATATCAAGCATGTCAAAAGAATTGTCAATGCCTATCATATCATAGCCTGCATCTGCAAGAAGCGTGGTAAGCTTTCCCGTACCACAGCCTAAGTCCACGACATATCCACTGTCTATGCCATTTGCACGCAGTTTTTCGACAATATATCTGCCCCACACCTCATATGGCACATTGTCCATGAACATGTCATACACCCGGGCAAAACTCGTGTATGCTTCCATAATTACCTCATTTCGTGTTTCTATTTACCGTAACTATTCAGAACCATCCCACGCACATTCGCAAAACCGCACGATACTCGTGCTTTCCCGCTGCTTTGCAGCTAATTTTGCTCATATGTGTGGGGGTGGCTCTATTCGAGCCACCTTGAGAACAAGAAAACCTGCTGCTTACATGCGAGCATGACGCATCAGCTTTTTTGTTCTCAGTGGTTCTGAATAGTTACTATTGATTATATAATAACAATTAAATGTCTCAAAATCAAGGTTGATATAAGGCACAAAAACCATTATACTAAGCATATGATTGATAATTACGAACACTACATAACAAAAAACATCAAAGCATTTTACAAAAGGCGTCTTTTCTCTCCGATTGTATACATCATTCTGCTTACCGTGCTATGGTTTGCATTTTCACTCGGAGATATTTTATCGCCCATACACATTGACGATTCTGTCAGCTTTGAAGCTGCATACAAGGATTCGGACAGATATGTAAAAACCACCCTTAAAAAGCTTTACTTTACCGGCTACACCATGAAGGACGGCAACGATATCAAGGGCTATTACTACTACTGCATGCGTGATAAGCACTGCTCTATTGTACTGCTTGCACCATCCACCTGTGAGGAGGGTCTGCCCTCTATCGACAAACTCACGGTGGTCGGTAAAATCGTAAAGGGAAAGGGCACCTACACACAGTTTGTAAATAAACTGTCTAAGGATCTGAGTTGGGATTCCAAGGGACTCTCCGATACCATAACAGGCTACTATCTTAATGAGCCTGAGTACCATTTGAAAACTACTATTTTTATGTTTGTTTTTTATTTTGGCACTCTCATCTATGCTGTTATCAGCCTGATATTCTACATCCTATGCATCAGGTTTCCTGTTTTGGCACCGGCATGTCAGAATCTTGTTGTATTTGGCAATCCGCACAAGCTGCTTGCCGAGGCTGAGGAGGAGCTTGCGACACTGCCACAGCTTGCCACCGAGGACATGTTTATCACAGAGCACTATTTTATCATGACCTCGCCTTATGGCAATGCCATCGTGCCTATCAAAGAGATTTTATGGATTTACAAATACTCTACCCTGCACAAGATTCTGTGGTATCATTTCAGCATCTCATATACACTGCATATTTCCGCAAATAAGCATCTGTATATTCATTGTCCGAAGAACACGAAGTCTGATATCGATGGTATCATCGATTATCTGGCTGAGGCTAATCATGATATTCTGGTTGGTTTCAGTGAGGAAAACAGATTGAAGGTGCAGGCTGTTCAGGGGAAACCGCTGCATATTGAGAGGCTTCTTGCGTGGAAGAAGAAATAAAGCGTTTTAAGTTTATTGGATTAAATGACAAAGCCTCGCAGGAGCACTTGCTGCAAAATACGCTCATACTAAGCGGATTTTACAGCAGTGTTCCTGCGAGGCTCCTGTTTGTTGCAGTGTCCAGAGATTTTTGCTATTTTTTAAAATCCCAAATAGATGCCTGTCCGCACCGCATATCTGCCACTAAACGAATACTGAATATTTACCAATTTCATTACCTGCTGCATTAACATTCATGGATTGAACCATAACAAGACCTAATGATAAAATTACTGAAAATATCCTCTTGCACATTTTTTTACTCATATAACTGCCTCCTTTGGTCTATTTTTTGCCTATCCCACACAAAACAAAACTCCTTAATTAAAAAACCTTTTTTTACTTCTACATATCCCATCACCTCATCATTCAAATAAAGTATCCATCTTTCATCCTGTTTCTTAATTATCAACTCCTGTAATTGACACATCTCATATGCATATTCATGTTTTTGGACAACCTCAAATAAAAAGCTCTCATTGATTTCCTTTCGTGTATAATATGTAGAAATATATGCCTCATCATTCTCTTCACTTCCCAATTCAACACAATCCCTATTATCACTTCCTAAAATGAAATAATACACTAATTTATCCATTGTAGAATTTACTTTCATCGCTGAACCCATCATCAGACAACCAATCAAAAAAATAATTGTCCAAAACAAATATATTCCCCAATAAGCAGCTTTGCTTTTGACAATATTCTTATCACGATGTCTCCCAAAGCACATAAGATGTGTTAATTGTCTTGGATAGAAAATAATCAAAAAAGCTGAAACAACTATATAACATATTTTCATTTTATTATCTCTCTCTTAATCAAAATTCCTAAATTGGATGTTTCCTGAAAAACACTTTATTCAGAACGATTTATTGTATCATTTGTAAACTCAACAATAATGTTCTTATTGGTGCTCAGTGTGATTCGGTGGTTGTTATTCATGGTAAAAGACTCCAATCTATAGGTTTTGTTACGTCTATTTTACCATATATTTTCTTCACCTGGTGGGTGAATAATGATATGAACAACAAAGTATCGCAAAAGCTTGAAATTATAGGATTTAAGGAGTCTGTGAAGAAATATACTACCATTTATTTCTTTATTTATTTTCTCTATTACATTTATGTTCTACCGGTCTTTTCGGTTGATGAAATATCCCCAAACAAAACGGAGGATCACCACTGGCTCTCTTAATCTCATTTCTTGTCAACCTCTCCACAACCTTCAATACCATTTTGTTAATTTTCTTCATTTCTCTTTACCTCCTGTTTTAATATTTTAGCTATCAGCAACAGAACCGCACATAATATAACAGCAATTGCCATATGGCAAACATACATCATATCGGCTCCGAGCAAAGTAAAAGTGTAAATAACACACACTTCAACTGCACACAAAATTCTTGCCGCCCTCTTTGATTCTGACAGTTCTACCTCATCCATATGTATGTTGGGATGATTAACAGTCCCTATAACTTCAACTATGCAAATTGCAACTAATAATAATCCAAAAACCAGCTGCGGATAGTCAACCAGAACCATACATAAACCTAAGACAAGCATATAAGTAACCACTGTACCCAAATAACATTGAAAAAAGGTATTCATATGATATCCGCCTGTTCTTTTTCTTAATGACAAAAAGAATAACAAAAAGAATGCTGTTGGAACTAATTTCTCAATCAGTACACTTATTAGCAAAATAGTTCCAATGGTTATAAATTTTTCCATTAACGAAACAAGCGTATAGACATAATATTCTTCCGCTTCCTTGTCAATCATTTTTTCCTCAGCCATTTGGTCAACCAACCCCATTGCCATCTTCTCAATCATATCAACGCCTCCTTCTACTGTAAGTATAACAATACACAATTTCTTAACAAGGTCTATTGCAGAAAGTGTACTTATTTTGCAGAAAACGACAAAAAAGTGATTTGTTCTCAGAAATCACTTTTCACTAGAGGAATCATAATGGAAAAATAAAACTCTCGTTCATCGTTTTGAATCACATAAGAGCCCCCATACTTCCTTATTGTTTCAGCTATATTTTTTATTCCTATTCCATGCTCATCTGTATCCAGAATCTTTGTAGTCTGTATCTCTCCATTTTCATAAATAACAGCATTCTCATAAGTATTTTTCACCGATATAATCGCATTATTGTCCTCTATAACAATTTTCAATTTTATTATTTTATCCCCTCTGCACTTTTCACATGCTTCAATCGCATTGTTTAATAAATTGGACATAATAACCACAACATCCTCATCGCTAATATTCAAAGATGATAAATCATTAATTTTAAATACAAAAACAATACCTTTATCCCTTATTTCCTGATATTTAGTATTCAATACCGCATCCACAATCACATTATTTGTACAAATAAAATTCAATTCTTTACTAATTTGACCACTGATTTTATTTACAAAGCTTTCCAATGAATCATATTTCTTCTTTTTTATCAAAGAATCAATGCACATAATCTGATTTTTATATTCATGTGTCATTTTCTTTTGTTTATCAAAATTTTCAGAAATAGAACGATACATACCTATTTGGTTTTTAACCTGTATCCTATAAATACGTTCCTCCTGCAATTTATTTTCTCGTTTTAAAATATCATATATTAAATAAAATACAACTATGTTCATTCCCGCCAATCCACACGCTATAACAAAAAATAAATTCTCCTGGGCTTTATTTTTTATATCTTCAGACATTTTTATCATAGCTGTAATAACACATATTGTGAAAATAGGGAAAAAAATAAACCGAAGCCATTCTGTATCTGCCAGCATAGCCAAAGATTTTTTCTCCATATGATTTCTAATAATTAATACAGCAAAAAGTAACAATGCCTTTCCTAAAACAACGACCAATGACCCCTGTATAACATGTGATTCCCATACTTCTTCCATGTTATGAAAAATAAAATATTCATAAGTAACGCGAAATAATCCATCACGAGCAAAAGACTCTCAAATAATGCTGATAGAATCAACGCCTTACCAAAACTCAGTTTAAGATAAAGCAACATAAAGAATGCTATGAGAATAATTGAAAATACCTGCTTTACAATAAAATAGTATCGAAAAATCATTGCAATAAAATAGCAAAGCACTGTCAATCCGATAACTATACTATAATTTTTCCAACAATTATTTTCCTCTCTTTTTATTCCAAATGCTTCAAAAAAAATTTTGCAGCATAATATTTCCAACATCATAATCAAAATACTCTGAATGTAAACAAACATTTATACTTCACCTCTATAAGCGATAAACTTTTCTTCTACATATTTATATCTCGCTCTAGCTATATCTAATAGAATTCCATTATTCAGCAATACTCTGTATCTGCTTATATTTTTAATGAATTTCATATTAACCAGAAAGCTCTGATGTATCCGCAGAAAATCATTTCCGGCAAACTTATCATCTATTTCATTTAGCGTCCCTTGTAATGTATATTTTTGCAGACAATCCTCCATTACATGAAACTCCAATTTATGTAATTTACTCTCAATATACAATATGCGATTCAATGAAACTTTCCTTGTACCTTCGCAGAAATCAAATTCAGCCCAAGTAATCTTATAATCCATTTTTTCATGAATTGCATCCATGCACTCATAAACACTGGCAACCAGATTTTTATTGTCCTTTAAAATATATCTTACTGCATCTACCTTATATCCTTCTATCGTATAGTTTACAAAGGCTGTAACAAAAACAATAAACATATCCTTGCTGTTTTCCCGGATCTTTTTTGCTGTCATAATTCCATCCAGTTCATCCATGTTGATATCCAGAAAAACAATCTTATATTTTACCATTTCAATTCCCAGTTCAACAAATTCTTTTCCTGAACTAAAAGTATCAATTTCAAGCATTATTCCTCTGTCAGTCATATAACGTATAAGTATTTCCTTTAGGTCATCTCTAAAAATCTTTTCATCATCGCATATAGCAATTCTAAACATACGTTTTTCCCCCCTCTCTAAATTTTGCATATTTCCTCGTTTGGTTGGTTGTGTTTTTTTAATTTTGTACATATTTTTATATTTTGGCACCTTCCAACAAAAACTTTATTTACTTCCATATAAACATAGCTTATTTTCCCTCGTTCAATTAGAATAATATAAAACCATTTTACAGTCATATATTACTATTTCTCACCCGAACAATCAAATAAAAGGCAGAAATCGACCTATATTTGTAGAAAATGACCAAAATCAACATTTTGAACAGCTTAATCTTTCTTCTATTACCAAATTTGCATTAACATATGCCGGCATTACTACTGTCTCCGAACTTAAAGAATATAATTATATCTCTTTAGCAAATGTTCTTCCTCTTTCTTTCCTTATACGCCGGATATTCTTACCAATAAATATCTCATCTTGCTTTATTTTCTGTTCCATCCCTTTTCACCATGCCTATGAACCCATTTTGGTTCTTTTTGCATTATTTTATGCAATATGCATGATGAAAAGGGACTTGTTCTAGTCCATCTTGTTTCTTCCCTATAATATTTTAAAAAAGAGATTCGAAAAAGGGACTGTCATGCTAAATCGTTAAAGCGACAGTCCCTTTAAATAACAAATGTTATAACAGTAAACACCTATTATCATTAACACTTTCTGTTTTGGTCTTTTGACATATTCCTGTGCCTATTAAATTACATCACTGTTGCAAGAATACCCCATAGAAAAAATGCATAATTTTCTTTGATAGTCTGTTATATCAAACATTTACTTTTTCCAATATTTTCAATATAGACATTTTACTGCTGTGAAAGTTTATCTTCAAGCATTGATTTAGACACCGAAAACTCGAATGTATCCATATTACTATATGTTGTTATTTTCTCTGGATTATCATTCTCAACAATAAATTCAGGTCTAATATAGCTATCTTTATTCAAAGTGTACCGTCCAAAGACTGAACAGTTAATTCGATAACTGTCACCCAGAATACTGCCTTCATTTGTTTTCAGAAATAGAATAACAGTATCTCCAACATTTGAATGTTCCGCACCCATAAAAGTATGGTTAATTAGCAAATTTTCCATTTCTTCTTCTGTGTATTGTGACAAATCGGCATGTGCTTCAATTTGTTCCTTTTCATCGCTCAGCCGAGTATATCCTCCATCCTCATACACAGTGATGGTTTCCTGCACCTCGCCTTTATATGCTCTCTCCACATCAACGGTAAGCACAGAATAAGAACATCCATCAATATACACATATTCTATTTCTATAATATTTCCTTTTACAATGACATCTGATGAGTCACTATCAATAAATTCATCAATATTATAGTAAAGATTTTTTAACGCAGCTTCACTATTTACATCTGTAAAAATTTCATAACTAGAAATATCACTATAAAATAGGGAATTTTTATTTGAATATTCATTATTATTTTCTGCCAAAGTGGTTTCACTTTCAACAATTGCATCTTTAGTATTGCTTAAATCCTGAACACTTGCACCTTCTATCCTTCCACAACCAACCATTGACAATAATGCCATACACCCTAATATTCTAATACCAATTTTTTTCATTTTACTTCCTCCTACTTATATAAATAATTTATTCCACCTAAATCATTAGTTTGTGCTCTCGAGGTACTACTTGAATTATAAGCAATATCTGCCCTCATCAAAACATTACTAAAGTCTGAATGTGCCACCCCCATAACATGCCCCATTTCATGAGCTATAACAGCCAATCTTTTATTTTCACTTAAATCCGAAAAATCCGCATCTAATTGTATTTTTCCCCAAGCCCAATTGCTACTGAATGGATCAACCTCTGTACTTCCATTATACATAGTTGTTAACCCCCACCATTCATTAACAGTACTTACTTGATATATATCCATTCTACTACTTGATTGTGTTGTGGTTTTTGTATAAGAAATAGGGGTTGTTACTCCCATGCTACTAGTTGTATTTACCCATTCGCTCATTGCCGTATTAATATAAGATGCATAGCCGCTTGCACTTGATGTAATAAAGTAATGTTGTGTATCTTTTCCATAATTTCCCACACCATATGTCAATTTGTGCTGATTATATGTATTATACGCATACACAGTTGACACACTACACATGAACATAAAAAAGCTAAAACATAATGCAACTATAAATTTTTTTGTTCTCATAAAACTTTCTCCGCTTAATTTTCTTAATACATACAATTATAAAGCAACAAAATACTACTAAAATTTTTTATCTCACCTCCGTATTTTTTGACAACTATAATTGACAACAATTCAAGGGTCAATTGGCTTTGTAAATGGTGCCTTTTTTTGTAAAACCCAAAACCTTTATCCTCTAAAAAAGTATCGTGTTTAACATGTTGCAAATGAACAAATCATTATTTACTTGCGAGAATGTCATCCTATTGATATTAAATCAGTAACTGTATGTGACTGTTATTGTTGCCGTTACCGTTGATGCAGGATATAGTTTATTGGGATCATAGGTTTTGCCTAAATTTTCAATTTGAAGATACCAATCTCCTTTGGGATTTTCACACACAAAATCGGTTACATAATATGTCCTTGACTTTGTAGAAGGTGTCAACCTTGCTACTGTTCCTTCTGGACTCTCAATATAAAGGTCAAACGGATCTGTACCACTTGCTACATTTAAGTATACTTTCACCTGAGTGATTTTAGGATTGGTTCCTAAAACACTTCCTGAAGAAACTTTTGCTATTTGAGATACCCCACCATCTATCGCATTTAACTTTACAGTGGTCTTCGAAAATGAATTTGAAGCTGCTAATACCGGCATTGAAAACATTAAACATGCCATAAAACATACTGCAATTGATGTTAAAGCTCTCTTCTTAATAGTATTCATATAAAATCCTCCTTAAGTCAAAACATAAATATTATCAAACAGAATGCTCTCCCGCAAAATGGATACTTTTTATATCATTCGTTCAAATGACTTTCTAATCAGTTGACTACCAGATTTTACTAATAAAGCATCAATGGATTTACTTGTAATTCTATCTAAAACTCCCGGCATGATAGGTTTTCCAGCCTCCCATTTAGGGTCTGCTACTTTTACGGCATCTGTGAATGCCTGCCAATACTGTCGCTCATACTCCTCTAATGTATACCCTGCTGCTAATCTGTCGTTTTTCTCAGTTTGCTGATACAACTTTTGATATATCTCTGATCTGTTTGTTGTATCGCCGTTATGCACCCCATTTTCCATAAAAAATTCTTTTTTAGTGCTTTCAAACATCTCATCCATAATGCTTTCTGAAATTGAAACAATTCTATTTTTGCTAGCACAATTTTTATCTGTAACGAGTAACCCCGCCAATCCTGTGCGTGGATTAATCCAGTCTCCATCTTTATCATATCGGCTCATTCGTTTCTTAATGGCTGAGATTGTAGTATATCCACCGCCACCATCTCTGGACATCTCACTCATAACAGCTCGATATTGTTTACTATTTATATCTATTCCAGCCGCTTTAAGTCTTTCCTTTGTTTCGTTACTATTGATAGGCATTCCAGACATTTGCTGAAATCTATTGCTAAACTCTCTTACTATAAGCATAATTTTCTCTCCTTGATAAATTACTCTGAAATCCATTTTCTTCTTTAACAAACGATTATACTCTTGTCAAATTAAATATCACTTTCTTCTTTAAATATATCAAATAAATTGTATTGTTCAATTGTTCTTGCAGAAAGTGACTCCTAATTGCAGAAAATGACACTCCAAATATAAAATTCCCTTGAATCAAACCAAAGTTCAATTCAAGGAATATCTTCTTATCGTTTCTTTCCAACCATAACAGGCATAGATTTTGCTGTCATACTCTCATTCATTGCTTTTATAGTGTTATAGGTATCATCTCATATATTATAATGATTCAGCTATAATTTAATGGGGCTGTAAAATAAGTCCCTAATTAAGAAACGCCAACTCCGGCAAATGTCGGTTTTGTTGTTTCTTTGTATGAATTTTTCTATTTTTGAACAGGTCTGCATCTTTGGGTATAAAAAATGGTGAATTTAATAAAGCTCAGCTAATCACGCTTGAGTTTTATTCAGCTTTCGTCTGTCGTTGCTTTTTTGTACATGGGAAATTTCATGTGTTTTTCCATGCCGTGTTCTTCGCAATAAAGATAATTATTGTAAGAACCGTATCCGGCATCAGCAACCTGATATTTCGGATAATGACCATATGTGCGATTGAATTTTTCCATCAATGGTACAAAGCATTGGATCTATGTCAATACATTGGACACAAAAAGTATATACCGGATCAGAAATATCGATCAATTTTGCGATTTCTAATGGTAATTTCAGCTGACGCATAGTATAATTACCATTAGTATAGTCTGTTAGTAGCATAATTAATTATACCAAAAAATCGCTCAGACCTCACGGCCTGGGCGATTTTTTTCTAGGGGAGTTTTTTTACAGCCCCATTGCTGTATCTTGACATAATTCCAACAGCTGCTAAGCCGCTTCGTACAGCGAATTTTGTAGCAAGTTCTCCTGCGAGGCTCCTGTTTTATGCAGTGTCCAGAGATTTTTGCTATTTATCTCCTGTTGTTGACTTCCCTATCAAAACATGTTTCCCGCAAAACGCAAACGCATATTTATGAATCTTTTCCTCCGGAATTCCTCTTGCCTCCAACGTTGCAGCATACTTCTTATATTCAATCTGCTCCAGCCCGGCTTTCACTGTATCTTCCAGATCTTTCTCTGTTTCCGAATCCTGAACCTTGAACTCAATAATAAATGCATCATCGCACTTATCTCTTGGCTCCAACATCACATCGTATCTTCCGAATCCACTCTCCCGGTTCGAAGTCACAATATAACAATCCTCCAGTTCTACAATCAGCCCCAGAACAAATGGTACAGACGTCAGATTTACTACTATTTTCAATTTTTCTATCCTGCATCTCGTTTCAGAACTTTTTAGAACCAATCCAGAACCACGATACTATTATAGAACCAGAGTATATTTAGTCTTTCAATCTGCTTAACAGCATCTGATAATGCCGCTGTCCGATATGTCGTCCGGCACGTTGCAGACCATTCACGCATTCTCTGACTTCATCCGATGTCAGTTCGTGTTCCTCATAGGCTGCCATAAGAATCCCTATCGTCCCCATGATTCTAAGTCCCATCTGAGCTGATACATTTCTTCCCTTTGCTTCATCCATCAATAACAGATCTGCTTTTAATTCATCTGACAGGACAATCGCTTCACTCTCGCCCTGGTCAAGACCTGCCGCTCTTTTTAATATACTGGCTGATTCCGGATTATTGACAGGCTTCACTACGATAAATTTCTTCTGCCTGATCTCATCGGCTTCCAGCCGAAGCGGTGTTGTATCTGATACAACAATCATACCGCAGCCTCCTTCTTTTTGAGTTCTCTGAAAGTATTCAGTTCATCATCCAGATCATCCATCGTCATATCAAAATAGGAATATCCCAGCTTATCATACAGATCAATCAACTCGGATTTTCTGATTCCCAGAATTTCAGCCGCACGACCATGGGATATCGTCTGATTCAGTATATATGGATACAGCAACAGTGCATTTCGGGTAAGCTCTGTTTCCGGATTCATAGTTACCAGATATTTTGACATTCCTACCGGAACTTTAATAGTTACAGATTCTGTTGTTACCATAATATCACGTCCTTTCTGTTAGAAATCTATGTTCGTCTCTTTTCCTATATTATTATTATATCCATTATTTGGATTTTCTACAACTGATTTTTATCTGCTTTTATTCAAGTAATCTTCCTCGTCAAAATTGTGCGTATTGGAACTATTCTGGACGTGCTATGTTTTACAATGCACTACAAAAGAATGGGTTAATTTAGAACTGTACATATCCCATTTGTTGCAGTGTCCAGAGATTTTTGCTATTTTTATCTTGTTTTAATTATCAATTGCGTTAACAACCTCCTGTATATCATCAGCAGTGAGTTTTGTCAGCTTATCATATAAGTCAGCTTCAAGCTCATCATCCATATCACCATCTTGAACTTTAATAATATACTCTCTGACTTCCATTCCAACCTTTACAAATTCATAATCTCCACAATTGTAAATATTATTTAACCCATATATGATTCCACAATAATAAAACATCTGCGCAAAATTATCACTTTCCCTGCTTATTCCTTTAATATTATCCTGTAAAAATTTCTTTGCCTCCTGCAATTGTAAATTAATAGCTTCTTTGTCCAAAGAATTATTCTGCAGATTTTCTGCATATTTTGATGCAAGATTATAGCCTTCTGTTTCAGACTTAAAAGTCTGATATTCTATGCTCTGTTGTACAATACTAACTTTCATATTATTATCTTCTCTTGTATTTCCCAGGAAAAGAACTCCAGCCATAAAGTACATAATTATTATGATTATAAGAACAATTCCAAGAAAATACTTATTTATTTTCATTTTCCTCAACAATTTTTCCCTCCGCAATTTTTAATATCACATCACACACTTCCTTTAAATCTTCTTTATGATGAGTGGCTACAATAATCGTTGCGCCTCTTGACTTCTCCTCTCTTATTATTTTATATATAAGCTGCACTGCATCTTCATCCAATGCATTTGTCGGTTCATCAAGCAATATAATTTTCTGATTTTCAAAAATTGCCTGTGCAATATTTAATCGTTGTTTCATTCCCAATGAAAATTTTTTTACTTTTTTATCAGAGTCGGGATCCAGACCTACTCTTTCCAGAGAAAAGATTATATCTTTTTCATCAGCAATATTTTTTATCTTTGCAAGCATCTGAAGATTTCTCTTTGCGGAACATTCCGGCAGCAATTCCATATTTTCTATAACAATACCGGTCTCAGGTGGAAACTCAATTTTATCATGCAGTTTTTCCCCATCAATGAAAATACTTCCACTATCCAGATTTATCAAACCACTTATAGCTCTTAGCAGCATAGTCTTTCCTGAACCATTTTGCCCATATAAACCATAAACAAAACCACTTTTAAACGTATACGATACATTATCCAATACCGTATTTTCCTTTATCCTCTTTGTTACATTTTGTAATTGTATCATACTATATCATCTCCTCAGTAAATGTCTGTTTTCTTATATTTTATTATTGAAATAATATTTAAAACTACTAATAATATAATCACATATATAATTGAAGTTTCATATCTCACATATATGTTTTTTTGATAAATTATCCCACTACGCGTTCCAAATAGCATATTGGGGAAAAGCATAACTCCAATCCGGCTTAAATCACAATTTATCAGTACGTTATTTCCAATTATCAGTGATACCACCAAAAAAATATTTACAAATATATTTGAAATACTGGCATCCATAAATAATTCAAGTAAAAATTGTAATTGTACCAATGCCCATACTCCAACAAAATATGTAACTATTACCTGTATTAATTTTATACTTGATAAATTATTCCATGTCCCATCACATATTAAAAAAATAATCGTCTGACCTATTACTATACAGGCTAATTTCGCTGCTGATAATATAGCATTTTTTAAATATAACCTCTCTCTGCTATAAGATCTGATCAGCCAAAGCTTACCATATCCGGTTGTAATTTCTCTTGCATTACCCGAAAAGTAAAAAAGTACAAATGGTAATGGTATATATGCATATAAAATTTGCACTAAATTACTTGTTGGGTTGTCAAAAATAAAAAGTGTACTGGCAAATGGTAATTGATATACCTCATAGCCACTCATTTGTATTACAACTCTTTGCATAATAATCATGCATATGATCAATATTATGTTTAACCACTTATTTTTCATTTCTTAAAATATCCCTTTTTGCAAACGTTACTATTCCAGCTATGTACAGAACTATTGCCATTACTATATTTTTTGCAAGAATACACAAACAGCTTACAAACGATTTATTTCCTTCTAAAAAATCATATGCTACAGCAACATCTAAACCCGGTATCCAAAACTTAACGAGCCAAAATCTTATCAACATGAATTGCACAAAATTAACTCCAAAAGCTCCTATAAGAGCAATAAGTTCATTTTGTAAACAATCTCTAAGTATTTTGTAAAAAAGACCTGTTGCGACAAAGAAAATCCAAATAACAACAAATTCCATAAGAGAATACAGTACAAATGGATATTTCTTAATTGTTGCACCATTAAAACTATATACCGTAAAAATATAATCAACTATCTGACGAACTGCCGAAAATATTGCCGCCATTACAATAATTATCCTGATCTGGCTATTATTATATTTTTCCCGCGTTTTATATCTAAGTAATATATATGTTTTTTCTTTGTCCAATGCATAGTATATTCCCAATAAGACAGGAATTATATCTACAACCAATATTTCTTTAATTCCACAGAAATTACTGCCTGAATTGTGGATATTCAGGAAAATTACATCCTCCGTTATCCCCATCTGCCCTATTGAATTAAGCATAGGTACATTTGAAAAATAACAATCTATACTACACAATCCCACATATATTAAAGCGCATACTAAATATTTATACTTCAACAATTTTTTTCTCCCATATAATAGCTGTTATAATCACTAAAATGTAAAGTACTATACACCATATCGCCATTGGAACAATAACATTAAAATCATATTCCATAAACGGTTGAAAAATATGCATTGATGAATTTTTAAACAAAATTGGTATGAACCAGATTGCGAATGTCAACGCATATACCATCTTTCTTTCGTGTATAGATATTGCCAACGCAGCTCCCATCATTCCCAAAACACCGGCAAATATTGCCGTTATAAGAATGTAGACTATATTCGTTGTCAATGGATGTGTATAGCTTATTTCAAAAAGAAATGTTTTTATCATGACAAAACTGTTATATTTCAATGGTTCTGAATCAAACCGTGTTTTAGTTCCCCCATTAAATACTATTTGTGAAAGTATAAGATTTAATCCCAGTCCTACAAATACAATTGTAAATGAGACAATAAAGGCTGATTTCATTTTTTGTAAAATATATTTATTTTTTCCCATTTTACATATCAATATATTCTTATATCCTGTAATATAATCAACAATACTCTCTTCTCCCACTATTACAAGCAAATATAATGGCAAAAACCACAGATAAATCATTTGAAATATGTGCCCTTGTGAATAGCATGATAGAAATGTGACATATAACGGATAGGGTTTTCCCATTTCTCCATTACATATAATAATATCCTGATAATAAATCTGTACAATATCCAAAATTGGAATTACGAGCATAAAAATTATCATTCCTATACTTTTTTTATCACTTATAATTCTGTTTAATTGCTGTCTCATATTTTCCTTCCCTAACAGATGCCCCTATATAAGCGGGCATCTGTTGTTAAATATAGCCTACTTAATCAGTCTCTTCATCCCAATATCCACCAACAGTGTATGTATTCGAAGAATTATTGTTGTTTTCAGCTCCAAGGCACACATCACGCTGACTTGCACTTGAATAAGCTGAATAATAATGAGTGCCAGTACCTTGTGTAACATCGTGTGTAGCTGAAACTTTATCATGGTTACTATTATAAGCAGCTAACCAGTATGTAGTTATCGTACCTTCTCCTTCTTCTGAATATGTCATATCGACTTTCCACTTATTTTGTGTGTTTGTAGTCTGTCTGTACTCCTTATCAGAATATGTGTTTGCATAATTAGCTTTTATTTTAAAGCTATATGGAATACTATCATCCGATGCAAAAGCCTGACTTGCATTCATGCCTATAAGCATCGTTGCTGCTAATGCTGCCATTACAATTCTTTTTTTCATGGCCTTCCTCCTTGTAATTTTTACATTTTTTACTACCGCATTGTTACCATAGACGTCTATGCTTATATACTAAACTATATTTCTGAATTATCGGCTTAATTTATTCTAAATTTTTCTGAATTATTATGTGATTGCTTTTTCAGATAACACAAGCTTTGTAATTTTAGAACTTCAGATTTCTTCAGATTTTTTTAGATTTAATTAAGCACATTTTACATTTTTATGTGCTATTATATTTTATATTATTATACTACTTAGGAGATATTTGCGTATGAATAAACTACTTATTATTGAAGATGATGTTACTATTAGAAATGCTCTTAGGATTTTGCTTGAAAATCAAGGTTACTTCATCGAAGAAGCGCATGACGGTGAAGAAGGGCTCCAAAAATTTGACTCAACCTTTGATCTGCTGATTATTGACATAATGATGCCAAATATTTCCGGCATTGATGTATGCCGTAAAATCAGGGAAAAATCATATGTTCCGATTCTCTTTTTGACAGCCAAATCTCTTGAAACCGATAAAATGGAAGCCCTTTCTGCCGGAGGGGACGATTATCTTGTCAAACCATTCTCCTACGTGGAGCTGATAGCGCGTATTCAGGCTCTTATCAGAAGATGTCGCGTCTACGACAATGCAGATGCATCAGACAACACCGCTTCATCCACTATTGAACGATGTGGCTTAACCTTAGACACAAAATGCAGCAATGTCAGTTACGATGGCAGACAGCTTGCTCTCACGGATAAAGAATATCAGATTCTTCTGCTGTTAATTTCTCATCCGACAAAGACATTTTCAACACAGAATATATTTGAAAGCGTCTGGAATGAACCGTATACACAGTTTTCCAATAACACCATTATGGTTCATATTAAAAATCTGCGCAATAAGCTTGAAGCCGGCTGTGGCTGTGCCCACCTGATTAAAACAATGTGGGGAAAGGGATATAAATTTGAAGAATAAATTTAACGGATATAAGGAATACATAAGCAGCTTATTGATTTCATTTTTAATAGCTTTATTGATTTCAATTGCTGTATTTACAGCTATATACCTTTGCGGGGAAAAAATAATAAATGAATATGTAAACTCCGACAGCTATATTTACAATACACAAGCTGCGTATATTACAGACTTTCAAAAATATGTGTCTGACAATAAAATTTCGTCAAACGATTTTAAAAGCATTGAAGCATGGATTCAAAGAGAAAAGCCCGAATTTTTTCTCATATCCATTGACAATGAAACATATTACGCTTCAACAGAATATTTAAGTCTCAAAAAGCCTCAAAATCTATCATTACATAATCAGAAAATATCTGTTTATCTTAAAGCTGTAAACTTTAATGACAGAACAGCTAAAATTTTTGTATATAATAACTATCAGGAAAAATATCTCAAAACTTTGCTTATTTGTGATGCTCTCTTCACTTTAATTACAGCAATAATGATTTTGTTTTTCATTTCCAGACATATTCTCACGCAAATACATGGCACTTTAAACGTTGTCGAGCAGTCTGAAACCGAATTGATCAATGAAAAAAATATGCTGATACGAAGCATGGCACACGATATCCGCACTCCTCTCGCAGGGCTGCAGTCATACGCTGAAATTATCAAAATGGAAAATAAAAAGGGTGCGATTCCCACTGAACACATAGATGTGATTTTCAATAAAATATGCGAAATAAAAGGTCTTACCGACCAGCTTTTTGACTATTCACTTGCCTGCAATGAAGAAGCTCTTGAGCTTGACGCTCCATGCAATATGGAAAGTGCAATAGGTGACTATCTTTCTGAGATGGCTTTTATCCTCCGTGAAAACAGCTTTTCACTTGATATAGAAAAGCTCATATGGAAGGATTTTAAAATCACTGTGAACTCAAACTTTCTCGGACGGATTTTTAACAATATTACAAACAATATATGCAAATATGCAGATAAGAAAGCTCCTGTCTGCATAAGCTGTATCTACCGGAATAAAGATGCAGGTATCGAGATAACAAACCATATCTCAGATAAAAGCTCTCTGTTTAATACCACCGGCATGGGTATCAGAAATATTACCCTTATGATGAAGCAGATGAACGGGCGGGCTATTGTTTCACATAATAATACCGAGTTTCGCATTACTCTTTGGTTTTCACGTGCATAAAAACAATCCGCTACACCAAAATCTGGCATAGCGGATTGTTTTATATACATCTATCTATTTTTATTTATCAAGCAAATCTGTGTAGAAATCAGCGTAATGTGTCTCGCCTGACTTGATGTAGTCAATGGCTGCTGATGGATGCTGATTTAAGCGTCCTGTGAGCAGGTATGGAATATCGTAGCCCCATACAGCACCGCTCTCCTTGAGCGGAAGCATATGCTCTTCAATAAATTTAAGTACAGGGAATACATTGTATTTTGGATTTTTAAGGAAGCTAAGTAAAAGCTCCATCGCACAGTTTCCTGCGCCTCGTCCCATGCCCATCATTGTTGCATCCAACAGGCTGACTCCCTGGGCTGCTGCCTCTATGGTGTTTGCAAATGCAAGCTGCTGATTATTGTGCGCATGCATTCCTACGAACTTTCCGTTTGCCTCAGCAATTTCTGTGTATTTATCGGCAGTGCGGCGAATCTGCTCAGGGTAGAGAGCTCCGTAGCTGTCTACGATGTATATGCCGTCTGCAGAGCTCTTGGCAACCATGTCAAGTGCCTGATCAAGGTCTGATTCCTGTGTATTTGAGATAGCCATGATGTTGCAGGTTACCTCGTAGCCCTTGGACTTGGCATCCTCAATCATCTCGATTGCTGATGGCATCTGATGTACATATGTAGCCACACGCACCATGTCAATCACACTGTCCTCGCGAGGGAGAATATCCTTCTTGTAGTCACATCTGCCGACATCCGCCATGACAGAAATCTTCATATCAGAGTTGTTGTCTCCGACTATCTCACGGATAGCTGCCTCATCACAGAACTTCCATTTGCCGAATTTATTTACATCAAAAAGCTCCTTAGATGCTTTATAACCAAACTCCATATAGTCGATGCCTGCCTTTACGTTTGCACGATAAAGAGCATTGATAAAATCATCTGTAAACATAAAGTTGTTTACCAGTCCTCCATCCCTAATGGTAGCGTCAAGCACGCGGATATCAGGGCGTGCTGTCATTAAATCACCTTTCTGAGCCATTTTTGTTTCCTCCAAGTATAAATATTATTGTAACAAATATAAATATTACTGTAGCTTGATGTTACAATTTAAAGTTTTAATGCTTCAACGCTTTAAAGCATATAAGTATAATAACACAATTATTTAAAATTGCAAGTAAAACTTTACTTTTTTTTGTCAGACTAATATAATGAATGAGGTTGTAATACAATATCAAAGGAGCTTCTTGTATAATTCAAATATAAGGAATTCCGAGAAAGAAGGTTGAGAAAA
>OHGL01000043.1_pt1 | contig 107921 bp, 91 predicted proteins | sample 1567731 | NCBI WGS metagenome assembly OHGL01 (sample SAMEA3879606, study PRJEB24766) | human gut metagenome | biome: human-associated habitat; feature: feces | place: USA | collected 1985/1987 | reverse complement strand
CCACCTATGAGCAAGCTCATGTGGGTTTAGACCTTTTGACCCTGGTATCATTATATATAATGCAATTAAAATATAATTAACCTCTGGAGTATGTCTTTGCTTAATAATTAAATATATTATATGAATTATCGATGATTATAGAACAGCCTGGGCGGATATTGTTAAGTATAGCTATCATTGATGACTGAGGAATGGAAACACAGCCATATGTAGGGGCGCCATTAGAGCAGTGCAGAAATATTGCACTTCCGGCACCTTTAATACAGCTGGTGTTATAATCAATAGCAATCGCATATGCATAGGAATCCGGATAATCGATAATATGTTCAGCACTTGACCAGTCAGGTGTGGTTGTTTTCGTTGTAACGAATCTGTTATACAGGTCGGAGGCAGGGTCGTCCACCCAATAGTAAGATGAGTCAGCCTGTGTATATGGAAGTGCTGTTCCTGGGTTGCTATTCACGCCGAAAGCAATACTAAGGCTGTATATTCCAGAAGGTGTGACACGGGTGTATTCACTCGCATTGCCTACTCCGTCAACACCGACATAACCAGATGTATCAACAATAGTTTCCCAGGTGTTGTCATCGTTTTTACTATACATGGATACAATGGCATGTGAGCCATTGGCAGCTACGATTATGAGCTGGTTATTGGAGGAAGAAGCTGAAAGTTCATTAATCCATGCGTTTGGGTCAGAATATTCAGGCTGTCTGTCACTATCGGAGTAAATGCTGTTATCGGAGTAAGTATCATCATTGAAGTAGGTGCTGTCATCGGAATAAGAGCTGTTGTCAGAGTAGGAATCATCATCAGAATAAGAGCCGTTGTCAGAGTAGGCATTATCATCGGAATAAGAGCCGTTGTCAGAGTAGGCATTATCATCGGAATAAGTGCTATTATCCTGTAAAGTATTGTTTCCTGTAATCCAATTATCATAAATGTCTGTTTCTGCCATATTATTATAGCTGGAATTGAAGGAATCATCATTAGTAGAAGTGGCGTTATCTGTGACTGCAGAATCTGCATCAGTCTGTTTGATAGCTGTAATCATGGAATGAGAACTGTCACATCCTGTTGTAAGAAGAACAGTTGTGAGTGTTGCTGCTGTAATAAGGTATTTTATGTGCTTAAAATAGCTGGTGTGTCTGACTATTTCAAATGTGTCTATATATATTCTTTTCATAATAATCCACCATTCTTGCGCTGCTTCTTTGCGCATCTCAAGTTTGTGCGAAGCACAAATCTTGCGTGTGAAAAATCTTATTTTTCGATCTAATTCTCCCTGTGCATATATATTATCTGAATTATATTATGTATAACAATATAAGAAAAATATTGCCTAAAGCAGATTAATCTATTCGATGATAGAATAAGCTATGAAGGTTAACAGGTATAATATGTCTGCTAATCATATTATAGCGGAATATAACCGATAATTAAACAAAAAATGTTTATTTGCATATCGTGGGATTATCATCCCACTTTTATGCTCATATCGGGGCGGGTCCTGAGGTCTTTCACGCATATATGAGCAAGCTCGTGTGGGTTTAGACCTTTTGACCCTGGTATCTATATATAAAAGTAAGATATATATTGGATAATGGAGATATAATGTGAAAATACATATAAAACAAGAGATAAATGTTAAAAATAAGCTTCGTTTTTGAAAAGAAAAGAAAATACATATAAAATACAAAAAAATATCATATATGTACTTGAATAAATTAAAAGAGTGGTATATACTATCAGTATAGAGATTGTTATGGAATTAACAATCAATACGATTCATTTAATTATTCTATTCTATATGTATTAGGAGGTACAGGATTATGGTACGTTTTACATTACCAAGAGATTTATATCATGGTAAGGGAGCTCTTGAAGCACTTAAGACTCTTAAAGGAAAGAAGGCTATCATCTGTGTGGGTGGTGGTTCTATGAAGCGTTTCGGATTCCTTCAGAGAGCTGAGGATTATCTTAAGGAAGCAGGAATGGAAGTTAAGTTATTCGAGGGTATCGAATCAGATCCTTCAGTTGATACAGTTATGAAGGGTGCTAAGGTTATGGAAGAATATCAGCCAGACTGGATAGTAGCTATTGGTGGTGGTTCTCCTATCGATGCTGCCAAGGCTATGTGGATTAAGTACGAATATCCAGAAACAACATTTGAAGATATGTGCAAGGTATTCGGTTTACCAAAGCTTCGTACTAAAGCTCATTTCTGTGCTGTTTCATCTACATCAGGTACAGCTACAGAGGTTACAGCATTCTCAGTTATAACAGATTATGAGAAAGGTATTAAGTATCCTTTAGCAGACTTTGAGATTACACCTGATGTTGCTATTGTTGACCCAGAGCTTGCAGAGACTATGCCTAAGAAGCTCGTAGCACATACAGGTATGGATGCTATGACACATGCTATTGAAGCTTATGTATCAACAGCTAACTGTGATTATACAGATGCACTTGCTCTTCATGCTATGAAGATGATTAAGGATGATCTTGTTGGTTCATATAACGAAGATATGGAGAAGAGAGATGCAATGCACAACGCACAGTGTCTTGCAGGTATGGCATTCTCTAATGCATTACTTGGTATTGTACACTCTATGGCACATAAGACAGGTGCAGCATTTGAAGGTGGACATATTATCCATGGTGCAGCTAATGCGATGTATCTTCCTAAGGTTATCAAGTTTAACTCTAAGGACGAGACAGCAGCTAAGCGTTATGCATACATAGCTGATTTCTTAGGCTTAGGTGGAGATACAACTGAAGCTAAGATTGATAACTTAATCGCTATGCTTCGTAAGATGAATGACGAGCTTAACATACCACAGTGCATTAAGAACTATGGTGAGGGTGGACTTCCAGCAGAACAGGGAATCGTTCCAGAAGATGAATTCCTTGCTAAGCTTCCAGATGTTGCAGCTAATGCTATCAAGGATGCATGTACAGGCTCTAACCCACGTCAGCCAAGCCAGGAAGAGATGGAGAAGCTTCTTAAGTGCTGCTACTATGATACAGAAGTAGATTTCTAGAAATATAATGATGTATAGTGTTATAATATAATGCTTTTAAAGGCGGAGCGATACTAAGGTCTAAGGTGTCGGTCCGCCTTTGATGTGTGCATGGTGACATATGTTTCTAAAGGACCAGAACTTCTTAAGGAACATTACGATGCGAAAGAATATGGTGTTAAGAGCAAGAAAGGTTTCTATGATTATTCTGATGGTAAGGATGAAGAAACAATAGCAAAAAGAGATGAAAAGTTCTTAAAGCTGTATCATGCGTTATATCAGTAGATGTAATGGATAAACATATTGAATAAAATCTTTTAGAATTCATATAATTAATAAAAAAGGATGCAACAATTTATCTTAAAATGTTGCATCCTTTGAATGTTTGTTCTACTCAATTACATATTCTATATCGTCATATAATAATAATACTTAACTGTGATTACTAATAAAATTATAAAAATAGTTTGGGTTAAAATGTTATTATCTTATTTTTATTATCTTGTTTTTTATTATCTTGTTTTTTATTATCTTATATTTTTATTTTCTTATTATTTTCATATTCTTTCACAACTTTTTCGAGTTATAAATTCACCTTATAAATTCACACTTAAGAATACCGAATCTTTATCATCCTGCTTTATCCCAAGATATCTTTTAGTTATTTCGTATGATGAATGATTATATATATCCATAAGAACTGCTGGTGGTGTTCCATACTTCCATGCATAATATCCGAATGTTTTTCTCATAGAGTGGCAGCTTATTCCATTCTCCATATTAAGGGAAGAGGCTGCCTGCTTTATTATCCGGAATGCCTGTGAACGGCATAGATGGGTGTGTTCTTTCTGCCCCATAAATATATATTCATTTACGTCAAAATAGTGCAGACTGTTAAGATATGTCTGCAATCCGGTTCTTGTACTTGCGTTAATAGCTATTCGGTTTTCTTTTCCAGTCTTTTTTTCTGTCACTATTATATGTTTTTTGAAACATTTTTTCCTGGAATCATAAACATCGTTCCATTTCAGCTTCAGTATATCACTTATTCTTAATGCTGAATTAACGCCAAGACATATTAAGGCATAGTTTCGGTAGTTCGTTTTCTGATCCAGATAGTAGTTTCTAAATGCTTCTAATTCTTCATCGTTACGTATTGGTTGTGCTGTTCCCATATCAAATCCTCCATTTAATTCAAAAGGATGCAACATTTTAAGATAAATTGTTGCAGATAACAGGTTAACAAGGAGGTTATATGTTAAAGCTTACGATTAAGCCTGGTGAATTTATCAACATAGGTGAGGATATAAGGGTTGTTTATTCGGGAGGTTCAGAGGGAAATATCCACCTTCTGATAGATGCCCCTAGGGAACTGAATATTGTAAGAAGCAAGGTGCTTGCAAGAAACAAAGAGAAGGAAGGCAAAGAAGCATCACGCTTCATTTCTCCTTATTATGCAGAATCCAAGCTTTCACCAGACACACTTACCAAGATACGCCGTCTGATTAAAGAAGACAAGATGGCAAAAAAAGATAATACGCAGAATTAGCATGGAAGTTCTGCTTATTATAAAGGATTTGCTTTATGCGAATTGTTTATATTCAAGTAACTGGTAAGCAAATGTGCATGAAGCATTTGAGGGAACGGATTCCCCAGAAAAAATTATTATATTTACACGGAGGTACATACTATGGTAGTACAACACAATATGTCAGCTATGAACGCTAACAGAATGCTTAGCGGAGTTTCATCAGCACAGTCAAAGTCAACAGAGAAGTTATCTTCAGGTTACAGAATCAACCGTGCAGCAGATGATGCAGCAGGTCTTTCTATCTCAGAGAAGATGAGAGGACAGATCAGAGGTCTTAATCAGGCTTCAACTAACGCTCAGGATGGTATCTCACTTATCCAGACAGCAGAAGGTGCTTTAAATGAATCACACTCAATCCTTCAGAGAATGAGAGAACTTTCAGTACAGGCAGCTAACGGAACAGAGACAGATGACGATAGAGAAGCAGTACAGAACGAAATCGAGCAGCTTCAGAGCGAGCTTACAAGAATCTCTGATACAACAGAGTTCAACACAATGAAGTTACTTGATGGCTCACAGTCAGGAAGCAAGGTACAGGCTTCTGTAAGTAAGAGTGCAGCAACAGGTGCAACAACTAATTATGCAGCAGTAGCTCAGGTTAATACATCTGCTAAAGATGTAGGTGAACTCTTATCAGGAAAGAGCATGACATATTCAATTACTGTGTTAGATAAGAACAATAATGCTACAACAACATCTGTAACAGTATCATATGATGGAACAACAAATAAGTTTACAGATAAAGATGGTAATGAATTAGGAACAGCAACAGGTACAGATAAAGGAACTAAAGCTACTGGAGAAGAAACAGCGGCTGCAATTGCAAAGGCATTATCTAACACATCACTTGGCGATAAATTTGATATTGAAAATGATACTGCTAAGATTAAATTAACAACTAAGGATGCTAGTGATTCTCCAAATAGCGTATTAATTAGTGTTGATGGTGCAGCAGGTGAAGTAGCTAGCGCACAGCCTACTGGTTCAGAGGCTTATACGTCTATTAATGCTAAAATAGGTGCGTATGATGGTACAGGTAACATTGAAGATAAGATTTTCACAGTGAATGGTGAAAAGTTCGCATATGTTACAGATCCTTCTAAGTTAGGTGATGATTATAAGGATGTTAATTATGTTCAAACTGAAAAGACAGATGGAACAGTAAGTGATAAAGATGCAACTGCAATGGCTAAGTTAATAAGTGCTAAGACAGGTATTAATGCAGAAACAGATAAGACAGCTACTTCAAGTGTCAATTTAAAGCCATCAACAACAGCAACAGGCAAGGGTATTGAACTCCAGATTGGTGCTAACGAAGGTCAGACAATGAGCTTCACACTTGATGACATGAGCGCTGACGCACTTGGTGTAGGTGGAAGTAGTGTTAACTTAAGCACTCAGGAGAGCGCTAAGACAGCTACTACAACTATTGACGCAGCTATCAAGAAGGTATCTGCTGCTAGAGGTAAGATGGGTGCCGTTCAGAACAGACTTGAGCACACAATCAACAACCTTGATACAGCTTCTGAGAACCTTCAGACAGCAGAGTCACGTATCCGTGATACAGATATGGCTGAAGAAATGGTTAACTACAGCAAGAACAGCATCTTAGCTCAGGCTGGACAGTCTATGCTTGCACAGGCTAACCAGGCTAACCAGGGTGTTCTTACACTTCTTCAGTAATTTAGGCAGTATGTAGCTAATACATAAGAACAGCTTATTTCATAAAGGTATGTCGATACATCTTAAATATAATTTAATATGTAATCGTTATAATCCCCCATTCATACAACCCATGTGAGTATGAATGGGGGATTTATTTTTATTTAATTGTAATTATTTTGATAAATATTTTATTGAAAAGAGAGGATGCATTTATAATTCTGAATATATTAAAAGCAGCCTGTTAATGATGTCTGTTAATGATGTGTTGAAACAAAAATATTACCAATTACAACATTTATCCTGCAACATACAACAAGCGTATAAAAAATATATTGTAAATATACAGAAAATATGTTTATATAATACCAATACTATTATTACTAGTATGACAATAAAAAACGTAATTAAATTAGTAATAAAATTAGTAATGAAATTAAAAGTACGGAGGGGATATGAATTTGAAGTTAAACAGAAAGTTCAAGGATACATTGTTTAGGAAGGTTTTCAATAATAAGAGGGATTTGTTAAGTTTATACAACGCGTTGAACAATACAGAACATACGGATGAGAGCCTGATTACAATTAACACGATAGAGGATGCGATATACATAGGGTATAAGAATGATATTTCATTTATTATTAACAGCGAATTGAATCTTTATGAGCATCAGAGCAGCGTGAATCCCAATATGCCTGTAAGAGGGCTGATTTATTTTGCTGAGCTGTATAAGGGCTACATAGAGCAGAATAATCTGCTTATATATAATGAGCGGCTTGTTAAGCTACCATTTCCAAGATATGTTGTTTTTTATAATGGAACGGAGGATGAACCAGAGGAACAGGAATTAAGGTTGTCAGATTCATTTGTACAGGTGCCTGAGGGGGAAGCACAGAGAACGGATATAGTAGAAGCAGAAGCTAATAAACCTAGCGTAGAAGTAACTGTACAACTACTTAATATCAACTATGGGTGTAATCAGGAACTGCTGGAAAAGTGCCAGAAGCTGATGGAGTATTCAAGATTTATTGCACTTGTAAGAGTGAAAAGCGATATGTTGACAGAGGAATATAAGAAAGAAATGAAATCAGTTAATAAGAAAGAAATATTTGCAGAGGCCGTAGCACTTGCAATTGATGAGGCAATACGCGATAATGTATTAAAGGATATCCTTAGTAAAAATATGGCGGAGGTGACCGATATGTTATTGACAGAGTTTGATGAAAAGGCATATATAGAGGGCGTGAAAAAGCAGAGTTATGAGGAAGGAGAGATGATAGGAGAAGCAAGAGGGAAGGCAAAAGGAGAGGCAATAGGAGAAGCGAGAGGAAAGGCAAGAGGAGAGGCGATAGGAGAAGCAAGAGGAAAGATAAAAGGAGAGGAGAAACTAGCAAGGTTAGTAGTGGAGCTAAAGAAAAGAGGCAGAGTGGAGGATATAGCAAAGGTGACGGATGAAGGTGAAAGAGAAAGACTGTATAGGGAATTCAATATATGAGAGTTTAATATTGTACACATCTGGATGTGTGCATACAATACGCGATAATGTACTAAAGGATATCCTTAGTAAAAATATGGCGGAGGTGACAGATATGTTGCTAACAGAATTTGATGAAAAGGCATATATAGATGGCGTGAAAAAGCAGAGCTATGAGGAAGGGGAAGCAAGAGGAGAGGCAAGAGGAAAGATAAAAGGAGAGGAGAAATTAGCAAGGCTAGTAGTGGAACTAAAGAAAAGAGGAAGAGTGGAAGATATAGCGAAGGTGACAGATGAAAGTGAAAGAGAAAGGCTGTATAAGGAGTTCAATATATGAGGGTTTAATATTGTACAATCATCAGAATAGTGTATATAATATACTATAATTTTGACACAATTCAAACAATTCACATTGTCATCAAACAACTGAATGATAAGTTGGAAATAAAACAAAAATAATCTAAAAAAGAGTTGACAAATCAACAAGTGCATGTTAATATACAATTACAAACAAACAAGACCTTAAACATATTAATAATCGATATAAAAGATATATATTAACTATATTAAAAGAGACAAGTTCATAAGACAATATATTAATAGATAGATTATATATCGAAACCATTCATTAAGAATGTTAATATAGATGTAAGGAATTGAGTGAGAAAGGAAGGTATAGTCCAATGGAAATATGACACATACCAAGCATTATGAATAATTATATTCATTGTAGAATAGTTAATTAAAAGAATAATGATTTGGAGGAAAACACAATTGAATAACTTAGAATAACGGTTACTATATTACATAGCGATAATATAGTAACCGTTTTTATTATCTTATATTTTCTATTTTTATATGATTTTTTTAATGAACAAAAAATAAGTTGATTACAACATATATTGGGTCGATTACAACGAAAGTATAAAAATGATATTGCAAATATATAAAAAGCGTGTTTTTATAGATATATAATATTATTAATAGATGAAATATTGATAGCTGATATACGTAGCTGAATATACGTAAATATAAAAATACAGGAGCAGAATATATGGAATTAAAGTTAAATAGAAAATATAAGGATACGCTTTTTAGAAAGGTTTTTAATAATAAAAAGGATTTGCTTAGTTTGTACAACGCATTGAATAACACAGAGCATATGGATGACAGCCTTATAACAATTACCATGATAGAGGATGCGATATATATAGGGTATAAGAATGATATTTCATTTATTATAAACAGCGAATTGAATCTCTATGAGCATCAAAGCAGCGTTAATCCCAATATGCCGGTAAGAGGTCTTGCATATTTTGCCGAGCTGTATAAGGGATATATAGATCAAGAATAATCTGCTTATATATAATGAACGCCTTGTTAAACTGCCATTTCCAAGATATGTTGTTTTCTATAATGGAACAGAAGAGCAGCCGGAAGAGCAGGAACTTAGATTATCAGATTCATTTGTACAGGTACCAGAAAGGGAAGACTTAAAAGACACAGCAGGTACAGAGGCTGATAAAACAAATAAACCAAGCATAGAAGTAGTCGTACAATTATTGAATATCAACTATGGGTGTAATCAGGAGCTGATGGAAAAGTGCCAGAAGCTGATGGAGTATTCCAGATTTATTGCACTTGTAAGAGTGAAAAGCGATATGTTGACGGAGAAATATAAGAAAGAAATGAAGTCAGTTAATAAGAAAGAAATATTTGCAGAGGCAGTAGCGCTTGCAATTGATGAAGCAATACGCGATAATGTACTAAAGGATATCCTTAGTAAAAATATGGCGGAGGTGACAGATATGTTGCTAACAGAATTTGATGAAAAGGCATATATAGATGGCGTGAAAAAGCAGAGCTATGAGGAAGGGGAAGCAAGAGGAGAGGCAAGAGGAAAGATAAAAGGAGAGGAGAAATTAGCAAGGCTAGTAGTGGAACTAAAGAAAAGAGGAAGAGTGGAAGATATAGCGAAGGTGACAGATGAAAGTGAAAGAGAAAGGCTGTATAAGGAGTTCAATATATGAGGGTTTAATATTGTACAATCATCAGAATAGTGTATATAATATACTATAATTTTGACACAATTCAAACAATTCACATTGTCATCAAACAACTGAATGATAAGTTGGAAATAAAACAAAAATAATCTAAAAAAGAGTTGACAAATCAACAAGTGCATGTTAATATACAATTACAAACAAACAAGACCTTAAACATATTAATAATCGATATAAAAGATATATATTAACTATATTAAAAGAGACAAGTTCATAAGACAATATATTAATAGATAGATTATATATCGAAACCATTCATTAAGAATGTTAATATAGATGTAAGGAATTGAGTGAGAAAGGAAGGTATAGTCCAATGGAAATATGACACATACCAAGCATTATGAATAATTATATTCATTGTAGAATAGTTAATTAAAAGAATAATGATTTGGAGGAAAACACAATTGAATAACTTAGAATAACGGTTACTATATTACATAGCGATAATATAGTAACCGTTTTTTATTTGTTGCATTGCTGCAGAAAGGCTTTATTTATTATTAGTTATGAATGGTTGTATTATTACATTAAATATTAATTATATTAAGTACCTTATCATCATAAGATGTAAGCTGCAATAAAAAGGGAATAGTTACCAATACATTATATAGCCGTCGCCATACATTATACTGATAAATATTCCCTGTTATATATATAAATGCTAAGACCTTATGGTAATCTATTACTTAGCATATCTTTCGTTATACTCTTTAACTCTCTTCTGGATTCTGTCAACAGGATTAAGAAGATCACTGATTGAAGAATCATGGTTAAGTGTATCAATAAGAAGAGCCATGTATTTACTCATGTCTACGTTGATATACCAAGGCTTAGAAAGAAGCTCTGCTGGCTGGTATACAAGGTTAGTAGTAAGAATCTTATCGATAATACCCTTTTTGTAAGCTTCATCGAACTTATCAAAGCCGTTAGTGAAAAGACCAAATGTAGTGGCACAGAATACTCTGCTTGCACCTCTCTTCTTCAACTCAGAAGCAACATCTATCATACTTTCACCAGAAGATATCATATCGTCAATAATGATAACATCCTTGCCCTCTACGTTAGTACCAAGGAATTCGTGGGCAACGATAGGGTTACGTCCGTTAACAATCTTAGTATAATCTCTTCTCTTATAGAACATACCCATATCAAGGCCAAGTACATTGGCAAAGTATACAGCACGTCCCATACCACCCTCATCAGGGCTGATTACCATCATATGTTCGCTGTCGATATGAAGATCATCTACGCCAAGTAAAAGGTACTTAATAAACTGATATGTGCATGATACAGATTCGAATCCCTTAAGTGGAATAGAGTTGTGTACTCGTGGATCATGTGCATCAAAAGTGATGATATTCTCAACACCCATAGCTGTAAGCTCCTGAAGCATAAGAGAACAGTCAAGGGATTCTCTTCCAGATCTCTTATGCTGTCTGCTTTCATAAAGGAATGGCATAATAACGTTGATTCTTCTTGCTTTTCCACCGGCTGCAGCGATTACTCTTTTAAGATCTGCGTAGTGGTCATCAGGTGACATATGGTTAGTGTTACCGCAAAGTGAATATTCGATGCTGTAGTTACATACATCTACCATAATATATAAGTCATAACCACGGACAGAATCGTTAAGTACACCTTTACCTTCACCTGAACCGAATCTAGGTGTGCTGGCACTTACAACATAGCTGTCTCTTTTATATCCGCTAAATGCAAGATTAGACTGATTCTCGTGTTCTCTTTGTTCTCTCCAGTTTACAAGGTATTCATCAACCTTTTCGCCCATAGCAGAGCAGCTCTTTAAAGGAATGATTCCGAGTGTTCCGTATGGAATTGTTGCAGTATGACGTTCGTCTCGTGGCATTGTATTATCCTCCATTGTATAGATAAAATATTTATTATATAAAGAATCTAATTCGTACTTTCCAGTGAATTAAATTCTAAATACACATGCATAATTAACTATAATCATAAATATTATAGAAGTCAATTATATTTGGCATTTTTTAAGATTATATTTGGCATTTTTTAAAATTAATGTTTTCTTTTTGTAGCCTGTTGTACCCGTATATCTTCACAGAATAAGCGGAGTATCGTATATGCACTGATAAGTCTTGAGAATATACGTTCTGAATATGTATTCTCTAACTGGGGCATAGAAAGATTAGTTGATATAATAACACTCTTTCTTCTAAGTATTCTTTCGTTTATTACATAAAACAGCTTGGAAATGGTATAAGAGTTGTAGCTTTCTGTTCCAAGGTCATCAATTATAAGAAGATCACAGTCAATAAAGTAGCTGACATCCTGATATTCCACATCTTCGCCTTTGTTGAAGTCACTGTTTTCAAAGCATTTGAACAGCTCTATGGCAGTGAGGTATATAACGCTGTGATAGCTGTCTAGCAGTTCCTTGGCTATACAGTTGGAAAGGAAAGTTTTTCCTACACCGGTTTCTCCTAATAATAAAAGGTTTGAAAAGTTCGTATCAAAAGTTTTTACAAAAGACTGGCATACATCAAATACCTTGTGAATATTATTGTATGGTGTGAGTCCTGTTGCAGAATCAATAGTCGTTTTGTCATACCAGTCAAAGGAAAATGTTGAAAAGTTTTCGTTGGCAGTGATGTTCTTTAGATTGGAATCATGATATATAAGGTCAATAGCTTTTTTCTTAAAGCATGAACATCTGGTGCCGTTGATATATCCTGTATCTTGACATTTTTTGCATGTATAAATATTGTCAAGATAATCAGATGGCTTGCCTATAGAAGCAAGGAGTACAGCTTTTTGTTTAATAAGGGACTGCAGGCGTTCATTGAACTCATCAGTATTCGTGTCAGATGAGTCATTTCCGATACGTTTGGCAGCTTCCTGCATAGAAAGGGAGATTATCTCATCTTCGATTGTCTGATATTGTGGACAAAGACTTGTTACTTCTTTGTAGCGCTCGTTCTGTATGGCTGCATTGTGTGTATGAATATCATCGTACATCCGCATAACAGCTGCATATTGTGTGTTAGTAAGTGACATAACTACTCCTTTTCATATAATTAAATATATTGATACCAGTGCGTAGCACAAAACAATTCATAGGTATCAAAGTCGGGGCTTTTGACCCCGAAATCATATGTTGATAAGTTAAATCTGATAATATCAGTAAGCTGTAAAACATAAGCTATGCTGACAGGTTAATTGTTATTGCTAAGTAAAGAGTTGTACCAGTCATCGGATTTTTTATCACGCTGCTGGAAGTTGTTGAATTTTGTTGAACCGGTTTTGGCAGAACTCTGATATCTGGTTTTGCTGTTGCTGCTTGCTGCATATGCTGCATCATCCTTTTTGATGTCTGCCATAGTTGTGATGTTTGAGCTTTTCCACTTTGAAAGAATAGTATCAGCATATTCAAAGCTTGGCTGGTGTATGGCTTTGATTGTTCTGTTGCAGGCCTCTATAATTATATCAGTGTCAAAGCAGTAAGTATCAGCCCACTTAGATATCATGGCACGTTCATGCTGTCCAGGATCTCTGTTAGAGATTCCGAAGGCTTTCATAATCTGGTAAACAGAGTCGGTATGGTTAGATACTTCTTCCTTTGCTTCTGTAACAGTATGTATACCTTTATCGGCCCACGCAAGAGCAACCTTTTCAATGTAGTTAATGCTTTTCTTGTTGTGTTCTACACAATATTCAAAAAGATAATCTATAAGTTCGATAGAAAAGTCAAGTGAATCATAAAAGTATACTATTGCATTGGTTTCTTTAATAGACAGAGGACGTCCAAGGTATGATTCTATAACATAAAGTAGCATAGAAAAGTTTTCATCGGAGTTAAGCTCGCTTATTTTTTCCGCAGAATATTGCATGCTAGAAGGTTCGACATGTTTTGGACCTTCTGATATGTTATATGAAGGTGCAGCAGGCACTGTTGGTGCTATAGCTGCTGAGGACGCCAGCTTGGCAGTTTCAGGAAATGTGGTATTGTTAAAATCAGCTTTAGTAGTGCTGGCGGCACTGTTGTCAGAGCTGAAGTCATTGATGGTTATGTTGGACAGGCTGTCGTTGTTACCGGAAAATGTTAATGATATGACATTGAGCTTGTCCCAGTATCTGAGTGCTCTCATAATATCGGCCTCAGTCTGGTTAAATGTATCTGCAAGTAAAGAGATACTTATATTGGAATTGCCAGTGCTTATAAGGTGTAAAAGATAAAGATATACCTTTACGAATTCGCCATTGGCTTCAGGTACAAAGCTGCTTATAAATATATTGGAAATGGCTGTGTATCCATAATTGTTCTTTGTAGTTAATGTAAGATTGCCCATATGATATTAAAAGCTATAAATATAGCTTGTCTATCCTCCTGATGATTAATGATTGCTATGATGTAACATAATGTTAAGCGGCAGATATTCTGCCAGTGCAGATTATATCATAGTGAAAATTAAATGAAAAGTGTGTTAAAAGCAGGTGGATATTGTTGTGGATATTGTGGATAATGTGGATAACTCGTGGACAAAGTGGTATAAATAATGTATTTTGCTGTATTTTTGACTTAAAGGTTGTTAACAAAAAAATCCACACTTTTATATTGTGTATAACAACATAAAAATGTGGATAATGTGGATAACTTTGTTGAAAAAATATTATACAGGGGATAAATGCCTATTTTAACAGGTCTTCCCCGATTTTATAAACATCACCAGCCCCCATAGTTATCAACAGGTCACCGTTGATACAATTTTTTTTCAAAAAGTCTTCAATTTCTTCAAATGATTCGTAATAGTAACATTCTTTTCCTTCAGCTTTAATCAGACTGCAAAGATTGGCAGAACTTATTCCCAGATTATCTGTTTCTCTGGCAGGATATATTTTGGCAAGTACAACATTATCTGCAAGTGCAAGTGCTTTGGCAAAATCCGGCATAAGTGCTTTAGTTCTTGAATATGTGTGTGGCTGGAATACACACCATATTCTGTTGTGTGGATACATTTTTGCAGAATTAAGAGTTGCAGTTATCTCATCTGGATGATGTGCATAGTCATCTACAACTGTTATTCCATTAAATACCCCCTTTTTCTGGAAACGTCTGTCAGTACCTGTGAAATTCACAAGACCTTTAAGAATAGCTTCCATGGATATACCAAGCTTAATACATGCAGCGATTGCAGAAAGCGAATTGTATACATTGTGTACGCCAGGAACAGAAAGCTTTATAGTTCCTGATGGTTTATTATTAATAAGAAGAGTGTAAGAACAGCGTCCATATTCATCATGATTTATATCGGCAGCACTGTACATTGACCTGGCTGGATCGGAACCGAAGGTGATAACCTCACAGTCTGTATCCTGGTAGAAGTATTCGTAATTATCAATATCTGTGTTGATAACTAAGGTTCCATCAGATGGAAGCTTTTCTGTAAAGAGCTTAAATGAATGACGTATATCATCAAGGTCTTTAAAGAAATCAAGGTGATCAGCTTTAACGTTAAGTATAATGTTTAACGTAGGATTAAAAGAAAGGAAGCTGTTTGTGTATTCACAGGCTTCTGTAACAAAAATGTCTGAACTTCCAACTCTTATGTTGCCGCCTATACTGTGTAATATACCACCAACAGATATAGTTGGGTCAGCGTTGGCGGCAAGAAGAATTTCAGTAATCATGGAAGTTGTTGTTGTTTTTCCATGTGTACCAGCTACATTGACAGCTGTGTGATAGTTCTTCATAATCTGACCAAGCAGTTCTGCTCTTGTCATAGTAGGAATACCAGCAGCAATAGCGGCTTTAAGTTCTTTGTTGTCAGGGTGGATAGCAGCAGTGTATACGACAAGGTCAATATCACCAGTGATATTGTCTGCTGACTGTGGATAAGATATAAGACATCCATCCTTTGCAAGTTCATCTGTAAGCTCTGATTCGTGTGCATCAGAACCTGAGACAGTGAAGTGCCTGTCAAGAAGAATCCTGGCAAGTCCACTCATGCTTATGCCTCCTATGCCTATGAAATGTACATGTATTGGATGATTAAAATCAATATTAAACATATGATATTCCTCTTTCTATAAATTATTGTTAATAAACTGATGATGACATGACGTCAGAACATAAAGCTTATGCAGGCTTGTATACATGTTCCAGAATCATATTACCTTATATTAATATTTAGTAAGATATTTAAAAGTCATCATAGAGATTATATGCCTAAAGCATATATTTTTCAAACATAAAACGCATAAAGTTATATATGCAGGGGGTACTATGGTTATGAGAAATAAGTGGCAGATGTTTAGCACGGACCGAAGCGTAGCGTAGACGTGGGAGTGCGTAGCACAGAACAATCCGTAGGTATCAAGGTCGGTGGCTTTTGAGCCCGGCATCATATAATTGTAATAATAATGATGTGGAATGCATAAAATGTATACTGCATATAAGTGCTGTGTAAAATAAAGCGTAAAATTCACTAAAAATACATATGTTAAAATGTAACAATAAAAAGGTAAATAAATTGTATGAAAAATCACCAAAAAAAGACAAAATTATTTTTACTTAATCGGAATTATATGGTATAATTTATACAACTTAAGATAGTAAATTAAACATCAGAGGTGGTAGCATGATTAAAAAAGAAATGATAGCTATGCTGTTAGCCGGTGGTCAGGGCAGTAGACTTGGAGTTTTAACAGCAAAAGTAGCAAAGCCTGCAGTTGCGTTTGGAGGAAAATACAGAATAATTGATTTTCCACTCAGTAATTGTATTAACTCAGGTATTGATACTGTTGGTGTACTGACACAGTATCAGCCATTAAGACTTAATTCCCACATAGGAATTGGTATTCCATGGGATCTTGATCGTAATGTGGGAGGTGTAACAGTTCTTCCTCCTTACGAGAAGAGTACAAGCAGTGAATGGTATACTGGAACTGCCAATGCCATTTATCAGAATCTTGAATATATGGAACAGTATCATCCAGAATATGTGCTTATTCTTTCAGGTGATCATATATATAAGATGGATTATAAGATAATGCTTGATTATCATAAGGCTAACAATGCTGATATTACAATAGCAGCTATGCCGGTACCTATTGAGGAAGCCAGCAGATTCGGAATCGTTGTTACGGATGAGGATAACAGAATAACTGAATTTGAAGAAAAGCCAGCAGAGCCTAAGAGTAATCTTGCATCTATGGGTATATACATATTTAAGTGGAGTGTGCTAAAGGAAGCACTTATAAAGCTTAAAGACCAGAACGAATGTGATTTTGGCAAGCATGTAATTCCATACTGCTTTAATAACAACAAGAGAATATTTGCATATGAATATAACAGTTACTGGAAAGATGTTGGAACATTAAGTTCATATTGGGAAGCTAATATGGAGCTTATAGATATAATTCCTGTATTTAATCTTTATGAAGAATTCTGGAAGATATATACAAGAACAGATACTATTCCACCTCAGTATGTTGCAGATAATACATTTATTGAAAAGAGTATAGTAGGCGATGGAACAGAAGTATATGGCAGAATCTATAATTCTGTTATAGGTTCAGGTGTAACCATAGAAGAAGGTGCCGTAGTAAGAGATTCCATCATTATGAATAATTCCGTTATTGGAAAGAATACAATAGTTAACAAGTCAATAATAGCAGAAGAAGTAGTTATAGGTGATAATGTAGAACTTGGTGTAGGCGAAGAAGCACCGAATGTCAAGTTCCCTAAGATATATAATTCTGGTCTTGTCACTATTGGGGAATGTTCGGTTATTCCTGATGGAGTTAAGATTGGAAAGAATACGGCGATATCTGGAGTTACATCAGCAGAGGATTATCCGGATGGCTTATTACCAAGCGGTGGAATCATAATTAAGGCAGGTGAAGTAGAATGAAAGCAATAGGTATAGTATTAGCAGGCGGTAACAACAGGATGATGCGTGAACTGACAAACAAGCGGGCTATTGCTTCCATGCCTGTTGCAGGAAGCTACAGGGCGATAGATTTCGCACTTAGCAACATGTCTAACTCACATATCCAGAAGGTTGCAGTTATAACACAGTATAATGCAAGATCACTTAACGAACACTTAAGTTCATCTAAGTGGTGGGATTTTGGTAGAAAGCAGGGTGGATTATATGTATTTACACCTACTATAACAGCAGAGAGCAGCAGCTGGTACAGAGGAACAGCTGATTCACTTTATCAGAATATAGATTTCCTTAAGTCAAGCCATGAGCCATATGTAGTTATTGCTTCTGGTGATGGTGTCTACAAGCTTGATTATAACAGGGTGCTTCAGTATCATATAGAGAAAAAGGCTGATGTTACCATGGTTGTAAAGAAGCTTGATAACAGAGCAGACATAGGAAGATATGGTGTTGTTGCACTTGCAGAGGATGGACGTATTACAGATATTGATGAGAAGCCTTTAGAAACGAATCTGTCAACTGTATCAACAGGTATATATGTAGTAAGAAGACGTCTTCTTATTGAATTGCTTGAAAAGGCAGCAGAAGAAGACAGGTATGATTTTGTCAGGGATATACTTGTAAGATATAGAAACATTAAGAAGATATATGGTTACAAGCTTGATACATACTGGAATAATATATCATCTGTGGATTCATATTATAAGACTAATATGGATTTCTTAAAGAGAGATGTAAGAGATTATTTCTTTAAGCAGTATCCAGATATATATTCTAAGGTGGATGATCTTCCACCAGCTAAATATAATTATGGTGCCAATGTATCAAACAGTCTTATATCTTGTGGATGTATAGTTAATGGAGCGGTTGATAATTCAGTTCTGTTTAAGAAGATATACATAGGCAATAATGCTGTTGTTAAAAACTCAATTATCATGAATAATGCATATATAGGAGATAATGCATATATTGAGAACTGTATAGTTGAGAGTAACAGCACTATTAAAGCTAATTCACGATATGTCGGTGAGAATGGTATAAAGATTGTCATAGAAGACAGTCCATCATATTATTAAAGATTATAAATATATATTTAAGGTCTTAACCAGAGTAGAAAAAGGTTGTATAGAAGACAGATAGGGGTAACAAATGAATATTACAGATGTTAGAGTCAAGAAGATTGCAGGCAGTGGTAAACTGCGGGCTTATGTATCAATTACTTTTGATGACGAGTTTGTTATACATGACATAAGAGTAGTCGAAGGAGAAAAAGGCTTGTTTGTAGCTATGCCTAGTAAGCATCTTATTGAGGGAGGATTTAAGGATATAGCTCATCCTATCAATAGGCATGCCAGAGAAAATCTTCAAAGTGCAGTTTTGAAAGCATATTATGATGCTGATGAAGTAGAGGAATTATCAGAGAACGTAGCGCAGTAGACATCAGGATTGGCAGCATAGAGATACGGAACTGAGATTCTAAACTGTAAGTTATTGTAGTGTTAAAATTCGCTTTTGACACGCATATGATTAAATAAAAAAGATGTCATATTAATATTGCTTTATTATATGGCATCTTTTTTATATAATATGATATTTTTTAAATTTTAGTATACATTATCTAGTAAAAGTGCTATTATACATGTATATAAATCATTTATCCTGTGTTATCCGGAATAAAACTAATATACGGATTGGGATGATTGTTTAATTAAGAGGAGGTATTAATATGGGGACAGTAGTAAGATTAGAACACTACACAAAGTCATTCAAGAAAGTAACAGTACTTGAGGATATAAATCTTACACTTGAAAGTGGCAAGGTTATAGGTCTTAAGGGAAAGAATGGTTCAGGTAAGACAATGCTTATGAGAGCGATAAGCGGTCTTATACTTCCAACATCAGGAAAGGTATTTATCAATGACAGGGAGCTTGGTAAGCAGATATCATTTCCACCAAGTATCGGACTTCTTATAGAGAATCCATCATTTATATCTAATTATACAGGTTTTAAGAATCTTAAGATTCTTGCTTCTATCCAGAACAGGATTAATGATGAGGAGATAAAGGAAGCCATAAGAAAAGTTGGACTTGATCCTGATGATACAAGAACATTCAAGAAGTATTCTTTAGGTATGAAACAGAGATTAGGTATAGCAGCAGCTATTATGGAAAAACCAGATATAGTTATACTTGATGAGCCTATCAATGCTCTTGATGAAGCAGGTGCAGGTCTTATAAAGGGCATACTTGATGAACTTAAGGCAAATGGCTCGCTTATAATTATAGCATGCCATGATACAGAGGAGCTTAATTATCTGTCAGATGAGATATATGAGATTTATGAAGGACAGATTGTAAGCAAGAATGGGGAAAAGATAGAAGAAGCAGTGTAAGGATTGAAAAATACCTCTCTGTCATCCAACAAGATTATTGTAGGATGGCAGAGAGTTTTTGCATATTATGCTTTATTTGGTTTATATTTTCTCCTGAATTCAGAAGGAGAGATGCCATTTACAATCTTAAATGTATCACCAAAGTAGTTAGAACTACAGAAACCGCATTCATCGGCAACATCTGACATGCTTAAGTCAGTCTCAATAAGATACCATTCAGCATGATTAATGCGGGTATTTCTTAAATATTCAGAAAAACCTATACCGTGGAATGCTTTGAATTTGCTTGAAAAATATGCAGGGTTAAGATTAAGAAATTCGGCAACATCATTTAGTGATATGTTGTTTTTGAAATTCTCAGCAATATATCTTGAGGCACTTATCATATCAGCCTCTATTTTTTTATGTGAATGTGTTATATAATTTTTTTCATCTATGTTAGTTCTGTCAACTCTTATGAGCATTATAATCAGATATTGAAAAAGCTGACGGATACAGCAGTCTGAATAGTGGTCAATAATGTTATATTCAGAGATAATCTTGTCAAATAAAGAGTTGATATAAGATTTATGTGTTGGTTCTATATATAGTATATGTCCCCACAGATTTTTGTCTGTCCAGTTTTTTCCAAGGATATCTTCAATAGTAGATATATAATCAGAAGAAAATTCTATGTATATGCGTTCGGATGGATTATCACCTATATAGCTTGTTCTGTGGATTGCATTAGCAGGGATAAATATAATATTTCCAGCGGAAAGCGTATAAAGCTTGTTGTCCAGGGAAATTGTACAATTACCATTAACGAGATAAAAAAGTTCATAATATGTATGACTGTGTGCAGAGTGCATGGAATAATGTGGTTCATGCATGCCACGTTCAATACGGAACCTTGAAATATTGTGTATCGTCTGTTTCATATGTTTATAATCCTTCTTTCTAATGAATATGATGCTGTATAAGAGCTGCGTGAATTGTAAAATATAAAGAAATGGAGCGTTCTGTATATAAGATAATATTTTGAGTTGATTCATATGTTCAGCATATAATTAATACACATATAAAATATATGCAAAATAACCAAAAAATAAACAAATATTTATTTATATTGTAACAATATGTATTTTAACACTAAAAATACATGTAATCAATAAGGAAAATATAAAAATATAAGTTGTTACCAATTCGATAATGGGATATAGTAGTAGTCAATCTAGCGGAATGATCCGTAATATTTCAGGAGGTATTTTATGAAGATTGGCAGAAAAGCTAAAAAGCTTTTAGCAGTTGTTCTTACATTCGTTTTAGCGATTGGAACATTCCAGTTTGCACCTGGTGTAAGAACTATAGCAAAAGCTGCGGGGGCACCAGAAGCTGGCAAGAGTTATGTACTGGATTTTACAAAATTATATAGTACAAAGACACATCTTAATGGTTATACATCTGATGATGGTGTATTTAAGGTAGTATCAGAAGCTGATAAAGCATATTGGCATGATGGACAGCATGGTGCAGCAGTTTATAATGGAGACAAGATTGAAGTTAAGGTTGCAGGAAGTGCAGAGATTGCATTAACTTTATGTAAGTACGGCAAAGGAACTGCATTTAAGGTTACAGATGCTTCTGGTACGGAAGTTGGTTCAACATCAGGTAAGTCAGATGCAGATGCAGGATCACAGAGCATATCTTATAACGGAGATGCTACAACACTTACAATAACATGTGAAGCAGCAGGTGAGGCATATCTTCACTCAGTAATGGTAAATAATTTTGCTAAATCAGATAAAGTTGAAAGCTTTACTTTAATGCTTGATGACATTGCTAAAGAAGATGTTGTTGCTACAGGTGATTACAAATATGGTGACAGCACACTTACATTAGTAGGTCAGGGAGAAACACAGTATACAGTAAAACCAGGAAAGACAGTAACAGTTGACGGAAAAGAATATAATAGCTATACAGCAGGTAAAAGACATGCAGATAGTAACAATATTCCTACTATTCCTGGACAGGGAGATGGTACATTAACTATCTTCACTCCAGCAGCTAAAGGTACAATGACAGTATACTTTAGTTCAACATCATTCTTAAGAATCCATGATTATAATACAGCAGATGGTTCTAAGAATGGATATACAGATACAGAAACAAGTATTAATTCATATACATTTGCAGTAATACCAGGACATACATATGTAATGTCTACAACAGGAAAGACTAATAACATGTTTTATGCAGGTTATAAGTATATTGTAGATAAGGAAGTAAGCGTTCCAGTTAAGTTTGATAATGTAGATGCTAAATTAACAGATTCATTAGAGATAAGCGTTGTAGATGCTAATCTTGGTGGTAACGCTATCAAGTTAAAGGATGGCACAAATGCAGACCTTCTTGAAGGACATGAATATAAGTTAAGTACTAATGATGGTGGTGTAAGAGCTGCTGTTGGTGACAGCGATACATTTACAGCTACAGGTGAAGCAATAGTTGTTTCTCTTTATGATGTACCAGATGTAACTGTAGAAGGTAAGATCACAGGCACTCCAGAAGGAACAGTTAAAGAACTTTCACTTACAAACATGGTTAACGGACGTGCATATAAGGCTACTGTATCGGGAGATTCTTATACATGTACATTAAAGCCAGGTGAATACAATACAAGTGTTGTAACAACTAATGGTGGTGTAACACATGATAGAGTTTCAGTTAAGACTGAGGGAACAACAGTTAATGAAGTATATGTAGAACTTCCAGCTAAGGAGGCAGAACCAGTAGCTTTTAAGAGCGAGCTTAATGTTCCTGGTGATTATGCTACATTAAATGAAGCTTCAGATGCAATTCTTAGAATGCAGGACAGACCAGAAGGAGAAGCAGGCAGAGTTACTATTAATCTTAAAGCAGATATATTCGAGCAGACAGTTATGGCAGCTCCATATGTAACACTTAAAGGTAATAACCATACTATTTCATGGTACTATGGTGTTGGTACATATTATTATTCAGTAGATCCTGTTACAGGTCTTTACAATGAAGTACTTGCAAGAGATAAGTATTCATATGTAGAAGGTAACGGAAGTCTCTGGGGTGGTGTATTCATCGTAAGAGGTGATAACTTCATCGCAGAAGATACAACATTTAAGAATACTTATAACTATGAATTAACAGAAGCAGAGAAGTCAGATATTGCAGGTACAACATTGTCAGTAAACAGACTTGCAAAGGATGCTGATGTTACAGCATATGCTTATAAGGAAAGATCAAATGCTTTCTATATAGAGGCAGATAACATTGAGTGTTATAACTGTAAGATTCTTTCTTCACAGGATACACTTGGAAGAAATGGTTCTAAGAACAATAACTATCATACATATTTCAACAATTGTGTGATTGGTGGTAATGTAGATTATATTTGTGGCGAATTCTCAGCAGTATTTGATAACTGTGAATTACAGTGGAAGACATATAAGGATGATGAAAAGGATGCTGCTAAAAACAATGCAAAGCTTGGTTATATCACAGCAGCTAAGACAAGTCCATATGTATTCAGAAACTGTAAAGTGACAACAGATGGCGTAAGCACTGGTACAGTATCAGGATATTATGGTAGAACATGGGGCGCAGGCTCTAATGCTACATTTATTGGAACACAGACTAATGGTTATGTGTTAGAAGATGGATGGGGTGAGATGAGCACAGGAGATGGAACATCAGCTATCTTCAAGGAATATAATAATGTTTCAGGAGAAAATGCTTTTGTAACTAAAGGACAGTTCAGCAAGGCTGAAAATCAGTCAGCTGAGGCAGTTGCAGATTATATTGAATCAGCTAATGTTTCAGCAGTTAATACAGTACTTGGATGGATTCCTGCTCATTATGCATATGATGTTAAGCCAGTAGAGATAGTTACTCCAACAGAAAGTGGAATAGCAGCTGTTGAAGTATCAAACGAAGCTAAATTCGTAGATGAGTCAGGCAAGGGCGTAGCTACAGGTTCTGTTACAGCAACAGAAAAGGCTGCAAGTGAGGAACAGATAGCAGCAGTTAAGGAAGCAGCTGCTAATGCAGAGGATATAAAGCTTACAGACAAGGCACAGATCATTGATATTTCTTTAAGCAATAAAGATGGTAGTGTTGTTAAGCTTTCTAATGGTACACTTAAGATAAGTCTTAAGAAGAATGCAGATATTGATTATACTAAGTATGCAGTAGTTGTTTATCATCTTAAGGATGATAATACACTTGAAAAACTTGATGTAACAGTATCTGATGATGCTATATCATTCGTAACAGGTGGATTAAGCCCATTTGTTATTGATTATGTGGAAGTTGAGTCAGCATCTGGATCTGATACAACGATTACAGAAGATGCAACAGTTACAGCACCTACAACAGGAGATGCAGCTCCAGTTGCTATCTACTTATTACTTGCAGTTATGGCTATAATGATGGCTTGTACAGTAGCAGGAAAGAAACGCATAAGATAATATAATATGAGATTTCATAAAGTTAAACTTGTTTAAAGTTGTAAAATAAAAAGATTGCAGTCATAATAGTTAGGAACACGCTAACTGTTATGATTGCAGTTTTTTTATATTGCATAAATAGTTAAAAATAATATAAATACTTCCTTTTTTGACGGATATCATTTATATTATGATGGTGGATCAAAGTGTCAGAGGATTGTACGAATTGCATAGCAATGCGGCAATTAAAGTTTAATGATAAGATAAACAGAACAGGGAGAATAAATTTATGTATATAGTAGCAGGCTTAGGAAATCCGGGAACACAGTATGCAGGGACAAGACATAATGCGGGTTTTTCATGCATAGATGAACTTGCAGACAAGTATAATATTAGTGTTGATACAGCAAAGCATAAAGGACTTATAGGAAAAGGTGTTATAGAAGGGGAAAAGGTTCTGCTTGTAAAGCCTATGACATATATGAACAATTCAGGCGAATGTATAAGAGAGGTTATGGATTATTATAAGGCTGATATTGATGACCTGATAGTTATATTTGATGATATAAGCTTAGAGCCTGGAAGGTTAAGATTACGTCCAAAGGGAAGTGCTGGCGGACATAACGGAATAAAGAGCATAATAGCTCATCTTGGCAGTGATAAATTCAAAAGAATAAAGTATGGTGTAGGAGACAAGCCAAAGGGATGGGATCTTGCAGACTGGGTTCTTGGGAAGTTTCCAGCTGAATTATATCCTGTACTCAGAGAAGGAAATAAAAGAGCCTGTGAAGCAGTTGAATGCATAATAAGCGAAGGCATTGAAAGTGGTATGAATAAATTTAACGGATAATTATACCTGATGTAAGTGACGGAACAATTCGTAGGTATCAAAGTCGGGAGCTTTTGATCCCGACATCTTTATATCAGACAGATTTAATTGGGAGGATGGTTTTGAACACATTTTTTAAGCCTGTATGTGATACAGCAGCAATAGAGCAACTTAATAAAGAATTATCAGTGGATGGTGGAAAAACAGCACTTATAAGTGGCTGTATTGATACGCAGAAGGTGCATATAGCAAGTGCTATAGGACAGGATTATCGTTTTATGCTTGTTATAACAAGTGATGAAGCCAAGGCAAGAAATATGTGTGATGATGCAGCATTTTTTAATGGCGATGCATTGTATTATCCAGCTAAGGATGCAATATTCTATAGTGCAGATGTTACAGGCAATCAGATAACAGGACAAAGATTAAGCTGTATAAGCAGAATCATAGAACATATAAAAGTGGCAGAACATGTAGAAGTATCAGACAAAGACAGCGGTAAACAGGAAGCGGATAAACGTAATGGAGAAGCTGGAAGCATCAGAGCTGACTCAGGTAGTCTGCTGACAGTAGTAACTACCATTGATGGAGTATCAGACAGACTGATTCCTCTGAAAAGATATATGGATTCAATAATAACGATTGATAGCACAAGCAGTATTGATACAGAGGAACTTGCAAAGAAAATGGTATCCATGGGTTTTGTAAGAACAGCAATGGTTGAGGGGAAAGGCCAGTTTTCAATAAGAGGTGGCATCATAGATATATTTTCATATACAGATGAGGCACCAGTAAGAATAGAGCTGTGGGATACAGAAGTTGATTCCATAAGAATGTTTGATGCAGAAAGCCAGAGGTCGATAGAAAAGCTGAAATCATATCATATATTTCCAGCTACAGAATATCTTTTTACATCGGAAGAAAAGCAGGCTGGACTTGATAAGATAAGAAAAGAAAGAGATGAGCAGCTTCAGTGCTTTGATTATGATAAACGAAGGCGTACACAGGAGCAGATAGAGGCTGGCAACAATATTAATAAGATTGTTGGGGACGTAGAAAGAACAGGCAGTTATGATAAGTTCCTGGATACAATAATTAAAGACACAGTAGGCTTAGCAGAGTATTTTCCTAAGGAAAGTACTCTTGTTGTGCTGGATGAACCTAACAGACTTAAGGAGTGTAACGAGCTTACATTATATGAATATGGTGAAAGCATGAAAAACAGGCTTGCAGCAGGCTATGTCCTTCCAAGCCAGACACATAAGATAAAGACTCTTGGTGAGATAACAGGTGATATAAGAAAATATAAAAAACTTATACTTACAACTCTTGATTATAAACCGGAAGGTTTTGAAATAAACTATAAGATGCATGTTGAGGCAAGAAGTATAAGCTCTTATAACAACAGCTTTGAGTACCTGTCAAAGGATCTTATGAAGTACAAGAAGAGTGGCTATACAACGGTGCTTGTATGCAGTTCTAGGACAAGGGCACAAAGAATAGCCGACGATCTTGGGAAACTTGATATACCAGCATTTTACAGTGAGGATTTTAGTAAGGATTATGGAAAAGGACTTATTATAGTTACATATGGAAGTCTTCATAAGGGTTTCGAGTATCCAGTTCTTTCGTTTGTTGTTATAGCAGAAAATGATATATTTACGTCCAAAAGAATAAAAAAGCTTAAAAAGAAAAAACATGATGGCAAAAATATAGCAAGCTTTAACGAACTGAATATAGGTGATTATGTTATACATGAGAATCACGGGCTTGGTGTATATAAGGGAATAGAAAAGATAAAGGTGGATGGAGTAGAGAAAGATTATATAAAGATAACTTATGCGGATGATGGTAATCTTTATGTTCTTGCTACTCAGCTTGACAGACTCCAGAAGTATGCAGACCAGGATGTAGAAAAGAAACCTAAGCTTAATAATCTTGGAGGCAAGGAGTGGAGCAAAACTAAAGCGAAGGTTCATGGGGCGGTTGAAGTTGTAGCTAAGGAACTTGTAAGACTGTATGCGATAAGACAGAAGGCAGAAGGATACAGGTTTTCAAAGGATACGGTATGGCAGCAGGAGTTTGAGGAAATGTTTCCGTATGAAGAAACTGATGACCAGCTTAACGCCATACAGGATACAAAAAACGATATGGAAAGTGGTCGTGTTATGGACCGGCTTATATGTGGAGATGTTGGATATGGTAAGACGGAGGTTGCCATAAGGGCAGCCTTTAAGGCAATACAGGATGGAAAGCAGGTGGCTTATCTTGTGCCGACAACAGTACTTGCAAGCCAGCATTATTCAACATTTGCAGAGAGAATGAAAGGCTTTCCGGTAAATGTAGGACAGTTGTCAAGCTTCAGGACGTCAGCACAGAATAAAAAGACTATTGAGGAACTTAAAAGCGGAATGATAGATGTGGTTATAGGAACACACAGAATTCTGTCAAAGGACGTTAAGTTTAAGGATCTTGGGCTGCTTATCATCGATGAGGAACAAAGATTTGGTGTTACACATAAGGAGAAAATCAAGGAGCTTAAGAATAACATAGATGTTCTTACTTTAAGTGCAACGCCTATTCCAAGAACACTGCATATGAGTCTTGTTGGAATAAGAGATATGAGTGTGCTGGAAGAACCACCAGTTGACAGGCATCCTATACAGACATTTGTAACAGAGCATAATGACGAGATGATACGTGAGGCAATAACAAGGGAGCTTGCCAGAAATGGACAGGTGTATTATGTATACAATAAAGTACGTAATATAGAAGAAAGAGCCGAATATATACAGAATCTTGTTCCGGATGCTGTAGTAGCATATGCTCATGGACAGATGGATAAAAGGCAGCTTGAAAAGATTATGTATCAGTTTGTTAATGGTGAGATAGATGTACTTGTATCAACAACCATTATCGAGACAGGTATGGATATTCCAAACTGTAACACTATGGTTATAGAAAATGCAGATCAGTTCGGACTTTCACAGTTATATCAGCTAAGAGGAAGAGTTGGACGAAGTACAAGAACTTCGTATGCATTTCTTATGTATAAAAGAGACAAGATGATATCTGAAGTGGCAGAAAAAAGACTTAGTGCCATAAAGGAATTCTCAGATCTTGGTTCTGGTTTTAAGATAGCTATGAAGGATCTTGAGATAAGAGGTGCGGGTAATGTGCTTGGTAAGAGCCAGCATGGGCATATGGCTGCGGTTGGATATGACCTGTACTGTAAAATGCTTAACCAGGCGGTGAATACTCTTAAGGGCGTGAAGAATGAGTATGAGTTTGAAACGACAGTTGATATGGAAGTAGATGCGTATATTCCAGCAACTTATATAAGAAGTGAATATCAGAAACTTGATATATATAAAAGAATCGCTGCACTTGAAACAAGAGAAGAGCTGTCAGATATGAAAGACGAGCTTATGGATAGATATGGAAGTGTGCCATCAAGTGCTTCTAATCTGCTTATGATTGCACTTATCAAGATGAAAGCACATAAGATAGGGATTATGGATATAAAAGGTGCTACACAGCATAATCCATCGGGTGGTGTCTCTAACTGGCGTACGGTTATGACTATATATCCTAAAGCAGATATTAACTCGGATAATATACCAAAGCTTGTAGATTCATTTGGCGGTGCGCTGGAGTTTAAGCTTAAAGGTACACCTGAATTCGTATGGACAGTCACTAAAAGAAAGTTTACAAGTGCAGCTGAGTATCTTGAGGGTATGCTTGATATGATGGATATTATGGAGGATGCGCTTGAAACATAAAAATTGTGGTAAAGGTATTTACAAATTAAATAATAGTGTTATAATAGACAACAGTTTAGCGCTTTAAAGTGTAACGCTTTAAAGTGAATTATATTTAATCGTGGATGAATTTAAAGTTATCTGCGAACATTTAAGGAAGAAGAGGTAATCAGGTTATGGAACAGAAGGGTGAGTTAGTATCATACAGACCAGATATCAAAGTTGTAGATTGTACACTTAGGGATGGAGGCCTTGTTAATAATTTTGAGTTTAGTGAGGCTTTCGTGCGTGACCTGTATAATGCCAATGTGGCAGCAGGTGTTGACTATATGGAATTCGGTTACAAGGCATCAAAGGAAGTCTTTAACGTGGATGATTATGGCAAGTGGAAGTTCTGCGATGAGAAGGATATCAGGGAAATAGTTGGTGATAACAATACTGACTTAAAGATTTCTGTTATGGCTGATGTTGGTAGAACTGATTTTAAAAAGGATATCATACCTAAGTCTGAAAGTGTTATAGATATGATAAGGGTAGCTACATATATTAATACTATTCCGGCAGCTATTGAGATGATTAATTACTGTGCAGATATGGGCTATGAGGTGACTATCAATATTATGGCTATATCTACAGCAAGTGAGAATGAGTTAGATCTTGCGTTAGAGCTTCTTGCAGCACAGAGCAAGGCAAGTGTAATATATCTTGTTGACAGCTATGGTTCACTTTATCCAGAGCAGATAAGAAGACTTGCAGATAAGTACCTTAAGGTAGCTGAAAAGTATGGAAAGAGCGTAGGTATCCATGCACATAACAACCAGCAGCTTGCATTTGCCAATACAATAGAAGCATGTACTATTGGCGTAAGCTATCTTGATGTTACAATGAGTGGCATGGGAAGAGGCGCCGGTAACTGCTATTCAGAGCTTCTTATGGGCTTCTTAAGAAATCCTAAGTATAGAATATCACCAGTACTTAAGTTTGTTGAGAAGCATATGGTACCGCTTAAGAAGGCTGGAGTCGTATGGGGATGTGATGTCCAGTATATGATAACTGGAAATGCTAACCAGCATCCAAGAACTGCTATCGCATTTACAGCAGATGGAAGAACAGATTATGATAACTTCTATACACAGATTACAAGCTATGAATGATCGCGAATGCAATGAGCCGTGCCAGTGAAAAATAGCGGAAAAAACAGCTAAAAAGCATCTGTACCGCATAAATACATAAAAAATACATGTATATAATGATTAGATAGACAAAATTTATTGACTTATAGAAAATGTGGGTATAAAATATCCGTAATTTAATTAATCGATGGGATTCATTATAGTGAACACAAAAGAATGTGTTATGCCAAGGGGTTAGTGGACTGGAGTATATGCTGATTGTACTGTATGTGAATTATGCAGGATAGAATGTCTGCGGCAGTTATTTATAGAAAGCTCCTGACAGTAGGTGAGTAAACTGTCGAACACGAAAGGAAGTAGAATTATGGCAAAGAAAGATATTGATTGGTCTAATTTAGGATTTGGCTATGTAAAGACTGATAAGAGATTCGTAGCTAATTATAAGGATGGAGCATGGGATAACGGTGTTATCACAGATGATGACAAAGTAGTTATCAGCGAATGTGCTGGTGTTTTACAGTATTCACAGTCATGCTTTGAAGGTATGAAGGCATACACAACAGAGCAGGGACACACAGTTATCTTCAGACCAGATATGAATGCAAGCAGAATGGCAGATTCATGTAGAAGACTTGAGATGCCTGTATTCCCAGAGGATAAGTTTGTAGAAGCTATTGCTGAAACAGTAAGAGCTAATGAAGACTGGGTACCACCTTATGGTTCAGGTGCATCACTTTATATCCGTCCATATATGTTCGGAAGTAATCCAGTTATTGGTGTTAAGCCAGCTGATGAGTATCAGTTCAGAGTGTTTACAACACCTGTTGGTCCATATTTCAAGGGCGGCGCTAAGCCACTTACAATCAAGGTTTCTGATTTCGACAGAGCAGCACCTCATGGAACAGGTCATATCAAGGCAGGTCTTAACTATGCTATGAGCCTTCATGCTATTGTTACAGCTCATGCAGAAGGATATGCTGAGAATATGTATCTTGATCCTGCAACAAGAACAAAGGTAGAAGAGACAGGTGGAGCTAACTTCCTCTTTGTCACAAAGGACGGAAAGGTTGTAACACCTAAGTCAGACAGTATCTTACCTTCTATCACAAGACGTTCATTAGTACATGTTGCTAAAGAGTATCTTGGTCTTGAAGTTGAAGAAAGAGAAGTTCTCTTTGATGAAGTTAAGGATTTCGCTGAGTGTGGTCTTTGTGGTACAGCAGCAGTTATCTCTCCTGTAGGAAAGATAGTTGATCACGGCAAGGAAATCTGCTTACCAAGTGGTATGGACGAGATGGGACCTGTAACTAAGAAGTTATACGAAACACTTACAGGTATCCAGATGGGTAGAATCGAAGCTCCTAAGGGCTGGATTTACACAGTAGACTAATATCGCTGATTGATAACAGGCTGGTTAGAAGCTTAGCTAACTGGTTTATAGATGTTTATTACAGCTGATAATGTAATTATTATATTCGGTCAGAATGTTAAAAGTACGTTCTGACCGAATTTTTGTGTTAACTACAGATACCAGATTTAAAAAATAATTATAAGATAATGGAGTTACATATGTTGTTTAGTGGTAAAGATTTAAGGAAGCTTATAATCCCGCTTATGTTTGAACAGCTGCTTGCTGTTCTTGTAGGACTTGTGGACACACTTATGGTATCCCAGTCAGGAGAAGCGGCAGTTGCAGGAGTTGCACTTGTTGATAATATCAACAGGCTTATCATACAGGTTATGGCAGCGCTTGCGACAGGTGGCGCTGTTGTTTGCAGCCAGTATATAGGTAAAGGCAGGGATGATGAATCAAGAAAGTCAGGGGCACAGCTTGAGACCGTTTTGTTAATATTTTCAGTTATAATGACTGTATTTTCAGTTTCATTTACAAGACCACTGCTTAAGATGATATTCGGAACAGTTGAAGAGTCTGTTATGGATTGTGCAGTGCTGTACTTTATGATAACAGCGCTTTCGTATCCATTCTTAGGAATGTATAATGCGGGTGCGGCGATATTCAGAAGTGTAGGTAACAGTAAGGTAAGTATGAATATAAGCATACTTATGAATGTGATTAATGTAGCTGGAAATGCGTTGTTTGTATTTGTATTTAAGTGGAGTGTAGCTGGTGTTGCGCTTTCTACTGCACTCAGCCGTGTGGCAGCAGGTATCGTTATGTCAGTGCTTGTGTGTGGTAAGACGAACCCTGTAAGAATAGACCATATAAAGTACTTTGTTCCGGACTGGAACTATATAAAGAAAATTCTTACAATAGGTATTCCATCTGGTATTGAAAATGGAATGTTCCAGATAGGCAAGCTTATGGTTGTAAGTATGGTTGCTACATTTGGAACAGCCTCAACAGCAGCGAATTCTGTGGGTTATACGGTTATTGATTTTGCTAATATACCGGCTGCTTCTATGGGGCTTGCCCTTATAACGGTTGTAGGACAGTGTATAGGCGCAGGTGAGAAGGAGCAGGCGAAAATGTATACAAAAAAGGTGCTATGGTGGTCTTATATTGGTGACTGGGCATGTAACATACCACTGTTCTTTGCAGCAGGATTTATAGCCTCATGGTTTCACCTTTCACCAGAAGCAACACATATTACTGTCACTATATTAAGATGTTTTAATGCTGTATCACTTTTTATATGGCCGCTTTCATTTACATTGTCGAATCCTTTAAGGGCATCGGGCGATGTGAAGTATACTATGACGGTCAGCATCATATCGATGTGGCTTTTCCGTGTCGGCAGCAGCTATATATTTGGAGTCGTACTTGGACTTGGTGTGCTTGGTGTATGGATAGGAATGTTCGTAGATTGGGCTGCGAGGTCATTATGTTTTGTCATAAGATTTGTGAGTGGCAAGTGGCTTGAGAGAGGGTCGCTGGCGTAGAAAGTTAATTAATTTTGGATATTACCGGTGTAGAATTATTAATAAGATATTACTTGTGAAAAATATAGTGAACTAAGCAAAAAATAGGAAAAACTAAGTGGAAAATTAAGCAGAAGATATTATTCCATATTAAGGGAAGATGGTATCTTCTGCTTTAATGTTTTATAGGAAAATTTCTGATGTCCTAATTCTTGTTTTGTTTCTTGAGATTTATTACTTAAAATTTTTAAAATATCATATTGAAATAAACATAAATGTATGATATATTGTTAAATGAAATTAACATAAGAATTAATAAACAAAGCTAAAAAATAATTCTGAAAAATAGTAAATAAAACTAACAATCAGGAATTATAGTTTATTATAATGAATTAAAAATTCAGAGTTATAATTTTTATAATGTATCTTAAAAGATAGCAGGATAGTTAAGAATTATTGTTAAGAGTGAGATTACTATACCCGCTATAATTTGTTTCAATTATAATCCCCCTATTATTAAAAACAAATATGAATGACAGACTATTAATAGCTGATGAATAACAGAGAAAAATCTATTGTGTGTACATTAATACATAGATAATATGAGTTACGGAGGTGTAAATGAAATATCTAAAAGTAAATACAAATCTTGCAGAAACGCTTACCAGCATAGAAGAAAAGCAGGCCATGCATGATGACTATGCAAAGCTGGTTCTTGCTGATCCGCAAGTGCTAGCCAATATTGTAAAGGTGATTGTGCCAGAGTTCAGGTCATATAGTATAGATAAGATAATTCCATGCATAGGCGAAACAGTAGTATCACTAAGATTGCCTGAAAAACTATGTATAAGGATAGAAAGCGTAGGAACAGAGGATATAGATGCGGATGATGGGAAAATAGTTTACGATATACGATTTCCATTGTATTATAATAACAGAACAATAAAGTTCCTTGTAAATGTAGAGGCACAGAGAAGCACGTCTAATAATAAACTTGGATATCACATAGAATCAAGAATAGCTTACTATATGGCAAGAATGGTATCTTCCCAGAAAAATGTGGAGTTCATAAAGTCGAATTATGATGAGTTAAAGGATATATACAGCATATGGATATGCATGGATACGCAGGATGGAGAAGATTCTATAATAGAGTTAGGAATACAGCCAAAGCTTCTTTATGGAAAAAGTAACTGGATGCCAAAGCGTAGTATAATGAATGGTGCTATAATAAGAATAAGAGATAGCAAAAACAGGGAAGAATCTAAGAATAAGTTGATAGCAATGCTGGAAGTGCTGCTGTCGAGCACAAAGAAGAAAGAAAAAATGCAGCAGCTAGAAGGCTATGGACTGAAAATGACAACAGAACTGGAAGGGTGTGTGAGTGATATGTGTAATATAAGTGAGGCTATATTAGAACGAGCTCTGGAAGAGGGTCTAGAGAAAGGAATAGAGCAAGGATTAGAGAAAGGAATAGAGCAAGGATTAGAGCAAGGTCTAGAACAAGGAATAGAGAAGAATCAGTTAGATAATATAGTAAAGTTGATGAAAAAACTAAGCCTGACAGAAGAAGAGGCAATGGACATGTTGGATATAGCTGAGGAGAATAGGAGAAGGTATCATGATATACTTAAGAAATAAGAGCAGATAGGAAGAATATATCTTAAGGTGCATAAAAGAGTAAGCATAAACGACTTTTCGACTTTCAATCCTTACATCATAATAATTACAAAATAAAATATGTTATTTTAAAAGCTCTTAAATCAAGGTGTACCGGTATACAACAAAAATTTAAGAGCTTTTTTATATTATTTTCATTAGTTTTGTACAAATTATCCAAAATAAAACTAGCGATACCGCCGAAAATGTGGAAAATACCCAAATAATCATTGATTTTTGTGGACAAAAATGAGATACTAGATACAAAGTTCGGTTGAGGTGACTTCGCCGGATACAACGGGTATACCGTAATATATTAGGAGGTAAGTTATGAAGAGACAGACAAAACGCAAAATAATGGCGTTAGTTATGGCTGCTTTGATGGTAGTTGGATTGATTCCTACTGGATTCGCAGCTAAGGCAGTTTCAGCAGCTAATAATGTGTATACATTTGATGCATCGGCAGAAACAGCTATAACAACAGCTGAAAAGAAAACAGCGATAGCATCAGGTAAGTATGGTACAGAAGGATACTTTACATTATCAGGAACAGTAACAAGAGGAAACAGTGATACATTTTCAGCAGAACTTGCAAAGGGAGCTGATGACAAAGAAGAAGGAGCACTTACATTTACAGTAACAGGAACAGCGGATGTTGTAGTTACAGCAACAAGTACAGGCAGTTCTAATACATCAGATCTTGCGTTAGTAGATGCATCAGGCAATAAGATTGATGGAATAAAGGCTGTAACAGGAACAAAGCCAGTAACAGAGATTAAGTACACTAATCTTGTAGCAGGTACATATTCAATCATAGCACCAAAGGATGGAGAGAATAACAGAGGTGTAAGAATCCTAAAAGCGGTTGCTACTCAGACATCAGGTGGAGAAAGACCAGCAAGAGCTGACTGGAGCGGTATAGCTGCACCAGTACTTGGTGAAGTAACATCAAAGGATGGTAAGATAACAGTTCCATTTACAATGGTTATTGGTTATGATGGTGCTGATAGTGTTGTAGTTACTATGACAGATGAAGCAGGTAAGGAAGTAGCTTCAGAAAGTTATGCAAAGGACACAACAGGAGCAAATGTTACATTTACTCCAAGTGCATCAGGTAAATATACATTCTCAATCAAGGCAGTTCGTGATGGCGAAGCAGACAAGACAGGAGCAGAAACAAAGACAGCAGATTTTGTACTCCCATTAGCAACATCTGCTATAGGCAGCATTTACAACAAAGGTAACGGAAGTGTTGCTGTAGAATGGTCAGCAGTTAAAGAAGCTACATCATATGCTGTTGAATACTCAAATGATGGCAAAAACTGGGCATCATTAGATGCAGCAGATAAGACAGAGGCTACTATAAAGGGACTTACAGTAGGTTCTGAATATTCAGTAAGAGTAGTTGCTAAGAGAGGTGAAGACTCAACAACATCTAAGGAAGCAACAATCAAGGTAACAAAAGAAGCACAGCAGAAGTGGGGACAGATTACTTATGGTAACGGCGCAAGCTCATCTAAGGACAGCTTCACAGGTTCTGCTAATGAAGGCAAGGTAACAATCAAGAGTAAAAGCGGTAAGTTAGTACCAGCTTCATTTGATGGTTTATCATTCTACTATACAGAAGTTCCTGCATCACAGAACTTCACATTAAGAGCTAAAGTAACAGTTGATTCTTGGACATTATCAAACGGACAGGAAGGCTTCGGTCTTATGGCAGCTGATAAGTTAGGTGGTTCTGGATGGAACAACTCTTATATGGCAGTAGCTTCTAAGACAGAATATTACTGGAATGAAGAAACAAAAGAAGTAACAACTGATAGTTCGGCAACAAAGATATCTCAGAAGCTTGGTCTTGCATCACAGGAAAAGACAGGCGTGACAAAGGACAACATTGCTGCTATTGAAGCTAATGATACAGCAACTGTTCAGGCGAACTTTAAGTCAACATCTTATCCACTTGAGCAGAGATATCCAGAAGCTAAGAATATAATAGGTAACTCTACTAATACACCAGCAGATGCTGGAGATATAACAGAGATGTACCTTACAATCCAGAAGAATAATACAGGTTACTTTGTAACTTATGAGTCAGCAGATGGTTCATATTCAACAACAAAGAAGTATTATGATACTGAGGCACTTGAAAGAATTGATTCTGATTATGTATATGCAGGTTTCTTTGCATCAAGAAATGCAACAGCAACATTCTCAGATATAACATTTACAACAATTGATCCTAAGGAAGATGCACCAGCAGAAGAAAGACCTATTGAAAAGGTGTCAGTTAACACATATGTACAATCTGCTACAGCAACAGGTAGTGCTGATTATGAATTCTTATTCTCAGCAAACTGTGATGGTACATTATCAATCGAGGATGCTAATGGAGAAGTTGTTGTTTCTGATGTAGAAGTAAAGGCAGATACACTTGTTAAGCCAGCTAGTGTAACACTTAACAAGGGTAAGAACGCATATAAGATAAACTTTACACCAGCAGAAGGATATAAGCCAAATGGCGAATATTCAGCAATGGAATCTTATGAAACAGTAGTTATTGAACATACAGTAACTTATAAGACATTCGGTGAAGCAGGTCAGTCTATCTGGGTTGCACCAGATGCAAAGGGTTCAGGTTCTAAGGAAGATCCTATGAGCATCTATGATGCTGTTAAGTATGTAATGCCTTCACAGCAGATTGTTCTTACAGAAGGTACATATAAGCTTGAATCACCATTAAAGATTGCAAGAGGTATCAATGGTACAGCAGATCAGATGATATACATGGTAGCAGATCCAGATGCAAAGACTCGTCCAGTTATTGACTTCCAGGGACTCTGTACAGGTATGACTATCGGTGGTGATTACTGGTACTTCAAGGGCTTTGATGTAACAGGTTCAGCAGATGGACAGAAGGGACTTCAGGTTTCAGGAAGCCACAACACATTAGACCAGATTGAAACATATCACAATGGTAACACAGGACTTCAGATCAGCAGATTAAATGTAACAGATACATATGCTGAATGGCCTTCATACAACTTAATCCTTAACTGTACATCATATGGTAATGCAGATAAGGGTTATGAAGATGCAGACGGATTCGCAGCTAAGCTTACAGTAGGTGACGGGAACGTATTTGATGGCTGTATCGCTCATCATAATGCAGATGATGGATGGGATCTTTTCGCAAAGGTTCAGACAGGTTCTATCGGCTCAGTAACTATCAAGAACTCTATAGCATATGCTAACGGATATCTTGAGGATGGAACTAACGCAGGTAACGGTAATGGATTCAAGATGGGTGGAGACAGCATGCCTGGTTCACACGTACTTGAGAATTCAATAGCATTTGCAAACAAGGCAAAGGGTATTGATTCTAACTCATGCCCAGATATCAAGGTAAAGAATTGTACATCAATTAACAATCAGGGTGCTAACGTAGCATTCTATACAAATTCAGCTAAGAATACAGATTTTGAAGCTACAGGAGTAATATCATTTAGAACAGCTAAAGAAGATGTTGCAGAAAATATCAAACCAGTTGGTTCACAGGATTTAACAAAGATATATAAAGCAACAAACTTCTACTGGGATACAGCTTCTAAGACTTCATTCAACACACCAGCAGCTGGTGAAGCAGTAACAACAGTTTCAGCAGACTGGTTTGCAAGTCTTGATTACTCATCTATATTAGATGGTAATAAATCAGTAGCAGGTATTGTAAGAAATGCTGATGGTACAATAGCACTTGGTAACATCTTTAAGCTTACAGATAAGGCTCCAGCAGGAGTTGGTGCTGATTTCTCAATAGAGAAGTTAACTAAGTCATCAAATCCTACAATCGGTACTCCAGTACCTACAGGAGATAAGGCTAATACAGCACTCTATGTTGTATTAATCGTACTTAGTGTTCTTGCCCTTGGTGGTGTATGCTTCTATGAAGTAAAGAGAAAGAAGAACAGTGTTAAATAAGTTTATATCCTAATATACCTAATATATAGTATAAGACAACCGTTTTATGGTTAATCCATAAAACGGTTGTTTTTTGTAGAAATTGCTTTTGTAGAAATTGTTTTTATAGAGAATTATGTGTTATTTGAATGTGTTTTTTTATAAAAAGTACGTATAAAATATTTTACAATAATTAATCAAAAGTCATATAAATGATAAAAGATATTATAAAATGATTGTATCTATCATAATTTACCTAATTATTTTAAGTGGATTTTTTAGAATTGATGTGATAAAATCTAAAAGTATAAAGGCAAAGATGATGAGAGGTGTCAGGTTATGAGTGAAGTTTCTACAATGGAGAGAGTTATTCGTTCAGATGTTTCTAAGGATGAATGTAAAAAGATAGAGAAGGTGCTTAGAAAGAATAATATTTCATATTTTGAGAGATGGAAGTTTCATACAGGCCTGTTAAGATTCCTTAACAATGATAAGAATGCGAAGTGTGACATTCTTGTTCATATGGATTCTTTTGAAAAGGCTAAGAATTTATTGGAACAGAATCATGAGAATATTGGGTAGGATTGTAGAAGTGCGTAGCAATAAACAATCCGTAGGTATCAAAGTCGGTGGTTTTTGACCAGGACATCATAATAAGACTATAAAATAGCAAAGTAATATGATTATAAAACAAGATTATAAAATAGCAAAATAATAGGATTATAAAATAAGATCATAAAATAATAAAGATAATAAAGATGTTATATGGTGATACTATGTGTACACATGGTACAGACAAGCTGTGATATGAATGAACATTGGATTCATATTACAGCTTTTGTTAAATAATATCTTTCATCTTGATTATAGAACTATTGATGATAGATAGAATAAGTAAATGTTGAATGGAGTTATTGTATGATAAAACATAATTATGTCAGTAAACTAAAGAGTGCAATGAGAAAAAATATTAAAAAGAATATTAAAAAGAATATAGCAATGTTAGCATGCATAACAATGTCAGGTACGCTCCTGCTTACAGGATGTGGAAAATCATCAGAGACAGCGGCTGATATTGATAACAAAAACAACAGCAGTGAAGTTGTAACAGAGGAAGTAACAACAAGAGATGTACATCCTTATGATATAACATTGACATTTACAGGAGATATTAATCTTGCTGAGGGTGAGCCGACAACAAAGGAACTGGATAAAAATGATGGAGATATAACAAAGTGTATATCGCCTGAGCTCATAAAATATATGAAGGCTGCAGATATAACGCTTGTAAATAATGAGTTCTGTTATAGTGACAGAGGGCAGCCATTGCCTAATAAAATGTGGACTTTCAGGGCTAAACCAGAAAGAGCGAAGGTGCTTAATTTGCTAGGCGTAGATGTTGCACAGCTTGCCAATAATCATGTGTATGATTATGGTGCCGATGCCATGAATGATACATTTGCAGCACTTGAAGCTGTTGGAATACCTTATGTAGGAGCCGGTAAGAATCTTGATGAGGCTATGAAGCCATATTATGCAACAGTTGATGGTAAAAAGATAGCGATAGTGGCAGCTTCAAGGGCAGAAAAATATAAGATGACACCACAAGCTACAGATTCAACTCCAGGAATACTAAGATGTTATGATACAGAGCTTTTTATACAGACTATTAAAGAAGCAAAAGAAAATGCCGACTATGTAATAGCGGTTGTTCACTGGGGAACAGAGCATACAACAGTTCTTGAAGAGGTTCAGAGGTCAACAGCGAGAGATTATATAGATGCTGGTGCAGACATAATAATAGGTGGTCACAGCCACTGCCTTCAAGGAATAGAGTATTATGAAGATAAGCCAATATTCTATAGTCTTGGAAATTTCTGGTTTGATGAATACAATGTTGACACTATGCTAGTTAATATAAGGATAAGTGGTGATGATGATACAGAAAGAAAAGTAGATGTATCAGTAGTTCCAGCAGTTCAGGATGGAACGCTTTCAGGTTGTGTAACTAGAATATGTACTGAGGATTCAGACAAAGACAGGATATTCAGTCTGCTTAACAAGGTTAGTATTAATGCAAATGTAGATGATAGTGGAGTGGTTACACAGGTGAAATAATCTATGCCCCTGTTTGTCTTTGTTACAAACAGGGGCATAATTTCATTTTGTCTTCCTATGCCTCATCCAGCGACTGCATATAAGCATGCATGGATTCAGCTACGATTTTACTATGTGCAACAGCTTCAACAACGGTTCTTGCACCATTTACAACATCACCTGATGCGAATATGCCTGGTCGGGATGTATGACCGGTTTCATCAGCTTCTAGAAGTCCACGTTTGTTGGCGTTAAGACCTTTAGTTGTATTAACAAGTCTTGTCATAGGGCCCTGGCTTATAGAGATGATAACACTGTCAGATTCATACAGCTTGTCTGTTCCTTCTACATCAGTGAAAGAACCATCTTCATTCTCTATGATATCACGGAATATAACTCCATTATCTTTAATCTCAACAGGACGTTTATTATATTCAAATTCAACACCTTCAAGCTTGGCATAGCTGTATTCATACTGGCTTGCAGCAACCTCTTTAGTTATAGAGAAGCATGTGAGGTAACGTACGCCTTTTCTTATGGCAGTTCTAGCTACGTCCATGGCAGCATTACCGGCACCGATTACAATAACACGTTTACCAAGCTTATAGCTGTCAGGGTTGTTTAAGTAGTTAATGCCAAAATGAACGTTGCCAAAGGTTTCACCTTTGATATGTAGAGTATTAGGATTCCATACACCTGTACCTACGAATATTGCCTTATATCCGTCACGGAAGAGATCCTCGATAGTTATGGCACCTCCAATAGTTGTATTTGGACGTACCTTAATACCTTTAAGTTCAAGATGGCGGTATTCTATATCATCAAGCACTGCTTTAGGAAGTCTGAACTCAGGGATTCCGTATCTTAAGACACCACCAATCTTATCTTTTCCCTCAAATATAGTTACCTGATATCCATATCGTGCAAGTATAATAGCGATAGTGATTCCGGCTGGACCTGAGCCGATAATAGCAACACGTTTACCATTGGAAGGTTTAGGACCTTCTGTCATCTTGTTAGCATAAGTTGTGGATATGTAATTCTCTATAGTAGAAAAATGAACTGGAGCTCCTTTACGCCCAAGTACACAGTGCCCCTCGCACTGGTTTTCATGGTTACAGACAAGACTGCATACAGTCGTAAGAGGGTTGTTTTCAAACAACATTTTACCAGCTTCATCAAGCTTGTTTTCTTTAAGAAGTCTGATAGCCAGAGGAATGTTAGTGTTTATAGGACAGCCCTTCTGACACTGTGGAACCTTGCACTGAAGACAACGATTAGCTTCATCCATTACATGTAATGCCATAAAATACCTGCTTTCTGCGCAGAATGCGCTTTATAATAAAAAGAGCTAAGATGCAACTTAAATGTACATCTTAGCTATATTCTATCATATGGATAAAAATATTAAAACAAAAGATAATATTTTAACGAGTATTAAACAAGTATTTAAACGAGTATTAAACAAGTACTTAAACAAGTATTTAAACGAATATTTTAATAAATGTTTTAATGAATATTTATGATGATATTTATCTTAATTCCCTTATAAACATATATAATTCAGAAGCATAAGCAGTAGCTTCATAATCTCTTGAAATGGTTGTGCCATCTTCATACTCAACAGTAAGGGTTAACTGTGTTTTAAGAGAGGACTGGTTATAAAGACGGAAACTTATATAAAGGTGTTCAAAGTCATTATAATCAGCGGAATATCCGTTTGCATGGTCTATATAAAGAAACTTTTCTTTTGAGTTAAATAAGCTGAATGTATGATATCCAAAATCAGCAGATGGTCTGAAAAGAGAATGCTGCATGCCATATTCCTCAGATATTTTATAGTTATTTTCGATAATCTCATCAGGAACAGGTTCGCGTGTAAGTAAATGTGTGTTTTCATCAGATGAGGATAAAGTTATCCGTCTGATTTGTGATGTGCTGTCGGTCAGCTGCAGGTTGAGATCAAAGTATAACACCATGGTCTGGTTATGTCCCTGTGGTCCCCATGCCTGTATGTTGCTGGCATGGTCAGCAGAATTCCTGCTGTATGCAAGTGACAAGCCCCCTTTTCCAAGTTCTTCATTGTTCTCACCAGCATATACTTTAAGAGTTGATGATGATGGACTGCTATGACTGCTATTTAGTGATGGTAATAATATATTATAAGATATAATGCATAATGTAACAGCAGCGGCAATAGCAACAGCGGTTATTATATAGCTTAAGCCTTTGTGCGAAGACTTTTTTCCCATACGTTTTAAACCAGCTTTGCCAGTGCCATAAGGCGTGCGGTTATCCATAGTATGTGAGTTATCCATAGTATGTGGATTGTCCATAGTATGTGAGTTATCATCATCTGTCATTGCAGCCATAAGAGTCCGGTTTATAAGCTCGTCGCTTACATTTATTTTGCTGCAGTCTTTATCGAAGGCATCTTTAAAATTCATAATCGTTCACCTCTTTTCTTAAGATTTCCCTTGCTCTTTTTAGACGTGTTCTTACATTTACAGTAGATATACCAAGAATATCTGATATTTCTTCAGTTGAGTACTGCTCATGATAGAAAAGATATATTACATCGCGGTACTTTTGCGGAAGGGCAGCAACAGTTTCCCATACATACATCGAATCTATATCAAAATCCTTATAAGAGCTGCTGTTTAGTGGTTCGTAAGAATTGTTTGTATACCCCGAAGAATTATTTACTGCGCTATCTGAGCTTACAATAGAAGAATTATCATCGTATTCACAATTATCATTGACACTTTTAATAACCTTTGAATTCCATGAACTTTTAATAGTATTGATACATTCATTCACAGTTACTTTAAGCAGCCAGGCTTTTATGTGCATATCTGATTCAAATGTCTTATCATATGTGTATAATTTGATGAATACATTCTGAAATATATCTTCTGCCTCACTGACGTTTTTGGTTTTAAGAAGCGCCATTCTGTAGACGTCATTACTGTACATCTTAAGAATACGTTCATATTCTTTTGTGTTATTTTTATATCCCATGCTGTTTCCCCCTGCTGTTATCTGGATATTGCTAATATTAACACAAGCATATGTATTATTGTAATATGCTGTGTATAGATAATACAATTACATGAAGAAAAATGTGACAAAAAAATATAGGTATATAAAAATAAATAGGCACATAAAAAATATAGGCATATAAAAATAAATAGTTTGTTAATAAAATATTAATATTTATACAATTTGTTGTATAACATTGTATTTTACTTGTATTTTGTATTCACTTCCCAAGGCTTTAACATATAAAATATATTAAAATGTTATACTTGTATATAAATTTTATATTGGTATAATTGCATAAATACAAAATTAGTATTATTAAAACTGTGAAAATGACCAATAGTCATTTACTTGCATCTTAAATGTCTGTAAGAATTTTAACAGGAAATAAAATAGAAAAAAACAAAGAAAAGCCAGTGTTTATCTATAATAAATGGAAATGTACCATGACTTTTTAATCGGAGGATTATATAAAATTAGCTGAATAAAATTAAGCAATAATTAAAATTGTACTAAATGAGATACAAGAAATTGTATATATTTTAAAATGTTTATAAAAATCATTGTTAAAAAATAAATTATTTGGCTTTACATTTACAAAAAATGGGTATACAATCCGCAGTATGAAAACGAAAGGATAAGGAGATGGTTTTTTGAATGATTTAGCACAGAAGCTTATTGAAGAACTTCAATGTGAGACCGTCTTTACGATTCCTGTTTTGGGTGGAATACCAGTTTCAGAGGCAGTTGTGGTCACATGGATCATTATGGCTGTGCTGGTTATAGTTGCATTTATACTTACCCGAAACCTTAAAGTGGATCATATAAGTAAGAGGCAGGCTGTTGCAGAAAGTATAGTAACAGGTCTTATGAATATGGTTCAGGGAATGGTTGGCGAAAAAGGCAGGAAATATGTGCCTTATCTCACAACAGTTATGTTGTATATTGGTGTTTCCAATATCATCGGACTGTTTGGCTTTAAGTCCCCAACTAAGGACTTAAGAGTCACGGTAGCACTGGCACTTATGAGTATTATACTTATTGAAGCAGCTGGTATCTATCACAAAGGTGTTAAACGCTGGTTACACGGCTTTGTTGAACCGGTTGCAATAGTAACACCTATAAACATTCTTGAAGTAGTAACAAAGCCACTTTCGCTTTGTATGCGACTTTTTGGTAATGTATTAGGAGCTTTCGTTATTATGGAGCTTCTTAAGATGATACTTCCGGTAGGTCTTCCGGTTGTATTCAGTCTGTATTTTGATATATTTGATGGTCTGTTACAGGCATATGTTTTTGTATTCCTTACATCATTATATATTGATGAGATTACAGAGTAGTGCATATAGCGTATATATGTATGGCACAGTTATATGCAGGATAAAGTCTGATAAGGCTTGTGCAGCCAGCAGAAGATATTATTAGAAAAGAATCTTGAAACTTAAGAAAGAAAAAGGAGATTAGATTATGAGTGGAACAATCATAGCTATTGGCGCAGGTATCGCCGTATTAGGTTCATTTGGTGCAGGTATTGGTATTGGTATAGCAACTGGCAGGGCTTCAGAAGCTGTTGCAAGACAGCCAGAGGCAGAAGGCAAGATTACAAAGACACTTATTCTTGGTAGTGCGTTGGCAGAGGCTACTGCTATTTATGGTTTCGTTATCGCCCTTATGATTATCGTTATGCTTGGCTAATCCGCATGGATTAAGCATAAAGGCATGATGGTATCGTATGTTTATATCCGGTATTATCCGGGTACATAATAAAAATGTATCTGCATTATGATGTATGAATATACATAAAATAATTGTACATAAAGTATATCAGGTAGAATATAAGCATACAGATAACAAAGAATAGACTACGAAGAAAGGCAGGAAAATAAGATGCTCCAGTTAGATGTTTGGAATGTTTTATTTACAATTATTAACCTTTTAATTCTCTTCGTGCTTATGAGAATATTCTTATACAAGCCAGTTCAGAAGATTATTGCTAAAAGGCAGGAGGAAGCTGACAGACAGTTTGGTGAGGCTGCTGCTAAGCAGAGTGAGGCTGAGGAGCTTAAGACAAAGTATCAGGCTGTGTTAAGCGATGCAGAGAATGAGAAGAAAAAGGTTGTTTCTGAAGCAAGAAAGACTGCTGATGAAGAATATCAGCGTATAGTTGCAGATGCCCACAAGACAGCATCACAGATTAAGGATGATGCTGAGGCAGAAGCTGTAAGCCAGAAGGAACAGATATTAAAGAAGGCAGAAAAAGAGATTGCAGATATGGTTGTTGATGCTGCTGCTAAGGTTGTAGCAAGCAACAGTAAAGATACAAATGCTGCACTTTATGACACATTTTTGAATAAAGCAGGTGATAAATAGTGATACAGACAGCGATTGATTATGCATCAGAATTACATAAAACAGGTATGTCGCACGAAGAGTTATCCACTATTAAGGATATATTCGATGTTGTACCACAGGTTAAGGAAGAACTTAGTGACCCAACAGTATCACTTGAGAAAAAACATCTTGTGATTCAGAAGGTATTCTCTAAGAATGTGAGAAATTTCTTACAGCTTTTATGTGATAACGATGATATAAATTTATTTGATGAAGTATGTAAGGCTTTAAAGGAGCTTGAGATGACTCCTGAACAGAAGGAAAGTACAGCAGTACTTACTTATGTTGAGGCACCATCTGATGAACAGCTTGCAGGAATCAAAAGCTTTATAGCAAAAGAATTCCACAATCCTGATATTAAGTTAGAGATGGTACAGGATTCATCTATAAAGAGTGGTTTCGTGCTAAAGGTCGGCTCTAAGGAGTATGACTGGAGTGAAAAAGCACGTATTGACCAGTTAAAGAGCAGCATAGCAAAGGCTGTAAGTGCTGGTAAGACTACAGCAAGTGAGGAAGGTATACTTTCAATACTTGAGGCTAATATCAAGGATTTCGAGCTTGCAGTTAAGGATAAGGAAATAGGTGTTGTTAACTGGGTTGGTGATGGTATCGCCAATGTTGACGGCATTGACCACGCATTTTACGGTGAAATCGTTGTATTCGACAGCGGTGTAAAAGGTATGGTTCAGGATGTAAGACGTGATGAGGTCGGTGTTATCCTTTTTGGTAGTGATGTGACAGTTAAGGAAGGCAGCAAGGTAGCACGTACAGGCAAGATGGCTGGTGTTCCAGTTGGTGAAGGCTTCCTTGGAAGAATAGTTGATGCACTTGGATCACCTATAGATGATAAGGGTGATATCCAGGCAGATGGTTACAGACCAGTAGAGTGTGAAGCTCCTGGCATAACTGAACGTAAGTCAGTATCAGTTCCTATGGAAACAGGTCTTCTTTCTATAGATTCCATGTTCCCTATAGGACGTGGACAAAGAGAGCTTATCATAGGTGACAGGCAGACTGGTAAGACAGCTATCGCAACAGATACTATCATAAACCAGAAGGGTAAGGATGTTATCTGTATATATGTAGCTATAGGACAGAAAGCATCTACTATTGCTAAGCTTGTTAATACATTAAAAACAGCAGGTGCCATGGATTATACAACTATTGTATCAGCAACAGCAGCAGATCCAGCACCACTTCAGTATATAGCACCTTATGCAGGTACAGCCATGGCAGAGTATTTCATGCATAACGGAAAGGATGTTCTTATTATATATGATGACCTTTCTAAGCATGCGGTTGCTTACAGAGCTATATCACTTCTGCTTGAGCGTTCACCAGGACGTGAGGCTTATCCAGGTGATGTATTCTATCTGCATTCAAGACTTCTTGAAAGATCAAGCCGTCTTTCACCAGAAGCAGGTGGAGGTTCTATAACAGCACTCCCTATTATTGAAACACAGGCAGGTGACCTTTCAGCATATATTCCAACCAATGTAATATCTATTACAGATGGTCAGATATTCCTTGAAAGTGAGCTGTTCTTCTCTGGTCAGAGACCAGCCGTTAACGTAGGTCTTTCTGTATCCCGTGTTGGTGGTGCAGCACAGACTAAGGCTATGAAGAAGGCAGCAGGAAGTATCCGTATCGATCTTGCGCAGTATCGTGAGATGGAAGTGTTTACACAGTTCTCATCAGATCTTGATGAGGGTACTATGAAGCAGTTACAGCATGGACGTGCACTTATGGAGCTTCTTAAACAGCCTATGAGTCATCCATTTAGTATGGCAGAGCAGGTTATTATACTTGTATCAGCTAATGCACATGTATTCAGTGATATTGAGCTTTCTAAGATCAAGGGCTTCAGGGCAGATATGCTTGAGTTCTTCCATAGCCAGCATTCAGAGATAGTTAATACTATTGAATCAACTAAGGATCTTACAGATGAGACGAAGGAAGCTATTATAGCAGCAGCTAATGAGTTCAAGAGTGAAAGATAAGGGGGATTGCTATGGCGAATACTAAAGAAATTCAGGCCAGAATAAGTAGTATTCATGATACGATGAAGATCACCAAAGCCATGTATATGATGTCCTCAGTTAAGCTTAGAAAGGCTAAGCAGAAGCTTGAGAATACCGAACCTTACTTTTATGGATTACAGGATCAGATAAGAAGTATATTATTTCATTTTCCTACTATGCAGCATCTTTTCTTTGATAACAGAAATGTAGATAAGCATGAGAGTGTCAAGAAAAAAGCATTTATTGTCATAAGTGGTGATAAGGGTATGGCAGGAGCTTATAACCATAATGTTTTAAAGGAAGCAAAGAGATTGTGTGACGATGCAAAACAGTATACGATATTTGCCATCGGAGAAACAGGCAGAGCTTACTTTAACTCACTTGGTTATAATGTGGAGGATTCTTTCAGATTCTCTGCAAATAATCCATCAGTCCATAGAGCCAGAGTTATAACGGAGGATATAGTAGAACGTTATAAGAAGGAAGAGATGGATGAGGTGTATATCGTGTATACCAAGATGGAGCATGGCATGAAGGAAGAGGTTCAGGTTGAGCAGCTTCTTCCTCTTAAGACTAACGAATTCATCAAGGAAGAGTTAGCAGCTAATGCCAGACAGGGAAAGAGTAACGGTACACTTGAGGATTTTGAAGGTAATGATGATTATTTCGTTATCTATCCATCTCCAAAGGTTGTTCTTAATGATCTTGCATATAATTATGTTACAGGTTTCGTGTATGGAGCTCTTGTTGAAGGCTTTGCAACAGAGGAGAATGCCCGTATGGTTGCCATGCAGGCAGCTACAGATAATGCAGAAGCTATGCTTAAAGAGCTGTCTATAGAGTATAACCGTGTAAGACAGGCAGCCATAACACAGGAGATAACTGAGGTTATTGGTGGTGCAAAGGCTCTTAAGAAGAAAAAGATGAAGAAAAAAGCCCAGGCAGGATAAAAAAGGGCTTCAGACTAGGCAGAAAGAGGTGTAATTCACGTGGAAGAGATGAAAGGAAAGATAGTACAGGTTTCAGGACCTGTAGTAGACGTTGAATTTGAAGGTAATTATCTTCCAGCTATCAAGGATGCACTTTATGTAATACAGGACGGTAAAAAGAAGGTTATGGAGGTTTCACAGCATATAGGTAATAATGTTGTTCGATGCATTATGCTTGCAGCAAGTGAAGGCCTTTGTAAGGATATGGAAGTCACAGCAACAGGAAGTGGTATATCAGTTCCTGTTGGCGAAAAGACTCTTGGACGACTTTTTAACGTTCTTGGTGATACCCTTGATGATGGAACTAAACTGGATGGTGAGGAGCACTGGAGTATTCACAGAGATCCTCCATCATTCGCAGAACAGAGTCCTGTAGTAGAGATGTTACAGACTGGTATCAAGGTAATCGACTTACTTGCACCATATGCAAAGGGTGGTAAGATAGGTCTGTTCGGTGGTGCTGGTGTTGGTAAGACAGTCCTTATTCAGGAACTTATAAGAAATATAGCTGCTGAAAGCGGTGGTTATTCTATATTTACAGGTGTAGGAGAGCGTAGCCGTGAAGGTAACGACTTATGGACTGAAATGAAGGAATCAGGAGTACTTGATAAGACAGCCCTGGTATTTGGTCAGATGAATGAACCACCTGGAGCAAGAATGAGAGTTGCAGAGACAGGACTTACTATGGCTGAGTATTTCAGAGATGTTAAGAAACAGGATGTGCTTTTATTCATTGATAACATATTCCGTTTTGTACAGGCAGGTTCAGAGGTTTCAGCACTTCTTGGACGTATGCCATCAGCCGTTGGTTATCAGCCAACTCTTGCAACTGATTTAGGTGAACTTCAGGAGAGAATCGCTTCAACAACAAAGGGTTCTATCACATCAGTACAGGCTGTATATGTACCTGCTGATGACCTTACTGACCCAGCTCCTGCAACAACATTCTCACATCTGGATGCAACAACGGTTCTTTCAAGAAAGATTGTTGAACAGGGTATATATCCTGCTGTTGACCCACTTGAGTCAACATCAAGAATCCTTGAACCTGATGTAGTAGGTGAGGAACATTATACTGTTGCAAGACGTGTTCAGGAGGTGCTTCAGAAGTACAAGGAGCTTCAGGATATTATTGCAATTCTTGGTATGGAAGAGCTTTCAGAGGATGATAAGCTTACTGTATACAGAGCAAGAAAGATTCAGAGATTCTTATCACAGCCATTCCATGTAGCTGAGAACTTTACAGGTACTCCTGGTAAGTATGTTCCTGTCGAGGATACTGTTAAGGGCTTCAAAGCTATACTTGATGGTCAGATGGATGAATATCCAGAAGCAGCTTTCTTTAATGTAGGTACTATTGAGGATGTTAAGGCTAAGGCAGAAACATTGAAATAAATCCCGCATTTTTTACTTCGTAAAAAACAAGGAGGTAAATACCTCTGCTCGCCAGAGGGCTCGCATTTTTACTTCGTAAAAACAAGGAGGTATGGGTTGAATACATTTTCATTGAAATTAATAGCCTGTGATAAGGTATTCTATGATGGACCATGTGAGATTCTTATATTTGATGGTTTTGACGGTGAGATGGCTATTATGGCTAACCATGAGCCTATGACATGTAGTGTTGAAACTGGAGAATTAAGATTCAGGGTTCCAGGAGAAACAACATGGCAGGAAGCTATAGTTTCGACAGGACTTCTTAAAGTTGAACACAATAAAGTTGACATAATAGTGTATTCAGCTGAAAGACCTGAAGAAATAGATAAGTTCAGAGCTGAGGCAGCGCTTGAAAGAGCGAAGGAACAGCTTGCACAGAAACAGAGTATTATGGAATACCACGTATCAACGGCATCACTGGCAAGAGCTATGGCCAGACTTCGTGGTGTAAAGAATCATGATGTGTAAAGATATGAATTAATAATAAAGTTAGAAACTCTTCGATATTTTATAAGAATGTCGGAGAGTTTTTTGCGTTAATTTTGCGTTAAATTTACATTATTTATTTGTGTTATTTCTGCGCTATCGTTATAAGAAAATGACTAATATATTAGCTAAAATTGACAAAAAACTGTTAAACGGCTAAAATATTAGCTATGAATAATATTTTAGATTTAATAAAAACACCTAAGGATGTCAATAATGATATTGTTAAAAGAATGAGGGCAAGAAGAAAGGAGCAGAAGTTAACACAGGCTGAGCTTAGCAGGCGTGCAGATGTGAGCCTTGGTTCATTAAAACGATTTGAACAGACAGGTAACATAGCGCTTGATTCGCTTATTAAGATTGCTTTCGTACTTGGATGTCAGGATGATTTCGAAGGATTGTTTGCTAAGAAGGGGTATTCGTCTATTCAGGAGGTTATAGATGGTCAGCGTAAATAAACTGGATGTTGTGATTGATGGAAACAAGGTTGGAACTCTTGCAGTTACAGATAAATATCTGTGTGCATTTGAATATACAGATGAATGGCTTATGAATGGATATTCGATAAGCCCCTTTTCACTACCGCTGGAAAAGAAGGTGTTCGTGCCAAAGTCATATGAGCCTTTTGAGGGACTGTATGGAGTGTTTGCAGATAGTCTGCCTGATGGGTGGGGCAGATTGCTTGTTGACCGACTGCTCGTAAAAAACAAGATAAATCCATATGAAGTTAATTCAATAAACCGACTTGCTATAGTTGGAGCAGGTGGTATGGGAGCATTGGAATATTATCCAGAAAATCAATTCCTAAAAACAGATGAAAAGATGACTCTTGATGAGATAGCTGTAGAGTGCGAAAGAATATTTGAAACTAATAATTCTGATAATCTTGATGAGATATTCAAAATGGGAGGTTCATCGGGTGGAGCACGTCCTAAAGTGTATTATGAGATAGATGGAGAGGAATGGATAGTGAAGTTTCCATCATCTTATGATGTTAAAGATATTGGAAAACAGGAATATGAGTATTCACAATGTGCACGAAAATGTGGAATAGATATGCCTGAAACAAGGTTATTGAGTTCTAATTTTGGCTCAGGGTATTTTGCAGTAAGACGCTTTGACAGACAGAATGGCAGAAAAGTTCATATGATATCTGTGAGTGGCCTGCTGGAAACTTCTCACAGAATACCGAATCTTGATTATAACCAGTTAATGAAACTTACATTCATTCTTACAAAGAGTTACGAGGAAGTTGAGAAAATGTACAGACTTATGTGCTTTAATGTATATGCACATAACAGAGATGACCATTCTAAGAATTTTTCATATATATATAATATAGACGAGAAAGCATGGAAGTTATCTCCAGCATATGATCTGACATATAGTAATTCTATTGGTGGAGAGCATGCTACAATGATTGATGGTAATGGTCGCAATCCAGGAATAGAGGATATACTCCGGGTGGCGCAGAATATACAGATGGATGAAAAAAAAGCAAAGAGTATAGCAGAAAATATAAAAGAAATAGTAGAAAATGAGTTACAGGAGTATATACTTTAATACAGCCTGCGTAAGTCAGAATTAAATATCTGTCTTATGCAGGTAATTTTTGTCCTTTTTTTGCATAATATGTCCTTTTTTTGCATGGACTATTGTATGTGAGAGAATAAAATGATAAATTCACTTAGGAAGATAAATTGCATAATGATTGATAAAAAGATTGCTGAATTAATAGATAATATTGTTATTATGCATATCAAGGATTCAATTAAAGGAGGTTATCAACAGTTAAATATAAATAATAAAACAAAGGAACACTTAAACTTTTAAAGAAGCATATTACATCAGCCTAAAAGACCTAAGTAAGGTGTTATACTTATATAAAGCATTAAGAGGGATTAATATAGAAGTATAGTTACGAAAGAGATTAACGAAAGAGATTATAAGATTAAGTAATAAGCACGGGAAAAATATATTTATGCCCCTTTAGTTTCTTTGCATATAGCTGGTATATATAGTATGATGTAAGTGTCAAAAGTATAAATTGCGTTTGTCTAGCAAAAATAAGCAATTTATACTTATTGACATAGTAGTATCATAATACATATATGCAATCATAGCTGTGTAGATGAGTTGTGTATGTGACAGTATCAGTTCGGCAAAGGAATAAGGGACATATTTATGCTTAAGATAGCGGTATGTGATGATGAAGAAATATTCGCAGATAGAATTAAGAAGCTGCTGGAAAAACAGCTTATCAATAAGGGAATTGAACATAAAGTAGATGTATATAGCTCGGGAATAGAATTAGCGAAGCTGGGGGATGCTATATCAGAATATCGCATTGTGTTTCTTGATATAGATATGGAAGGAATGAACGGAATCCAGACAGCAGAGGTAATAAGAACATATTCCGATGATATATACATTGCTTTTGTGACAGCATATATTAATTATGCACCAGAGGGATATCGTTGCAATGCAATAAGATATATCCTTAAAAACAGCGATCAGCTGGCTGCATCTATATATGAATGTATGGATGCAATACTTGATAAGATAAGCAGCAGCCACAAAACGAAGACTATAGATTTCTGTGGCGGAAGCTGTGAGGTATTGGTAAACCAGATAATGTATATTGAAAGTAATAAGCATAAGCTTCTGTTTCACATAATTGGAAAAGATCCTGAGGATTACAGTATATATAGTACATTAAACGATGTTGAAAAAGAATACATAGAAGCAGATTTTTTGCGTGTGCATCAGAGCTATATGGTTAATATGAAGTATATTAGTAAGCTCGTAAGATATTATGTTATATTAGAGAATGGTGAACGTATAAGTATACCAAAGGGGAGGTATAGAGAGGTTGCTGACAGCTATATAGCATACAGGGGAAGATTATAATGGGGAATAGTATTAACAGCGTGATAATAATAACTATCGAAATGATAACCTGCAGAATGTTATATGAGTCTTTTGTTGTCCGTAAGAAAAATATAACAGATAAAGTATATAATATGAGCATGGTTCTTCTCATAGGTGTAATGTTTATCATTTCCAGGACTCTTAAGACATATATACCAGTAAAGCTGTTGGCTGGGATGATAGCGATAGTTATATATATGTATATTATGGAACAGATAAGTATTATCAAGTCAGCAGCAATAGCCCTGATATATTATTCGGTGGCAATTGTGCTTGATTATCTTGTTATGCTGGTTATGATAAGCATATTTGGAAGCTTGGAAAATGTCGGGAATATATCAGAAACTGCTGGTAACTCACTTATTATACTGAGCAGGGCAGTATTTTTATTAATAACGATATTCTTAAGGCAATATAGCCTTAGGAAGAATGTTAACAGAGTAGATGTAAGCAATAGCGATTGCAGAAAGCTTCTGTTTTTCCCAGTGTTTACAGTTTTTATCGTTATAGCACTTAGTGGAACGATGATGACGATGGATGCAACACAGCTTGCTGTCATATATTACGTAATAGCAGTAGGCGTTGTTATTATGGATATCATTATGTTTCATCTTGTAAAGGATATAATAATGAATTCATATAAGCTTCGTGAAAATGAGGTGTTAAAACAACAGGCAGCAGGACAGATAGAGTTATACAGAACTGTATCAGAGAATTTCGACAGGCAAAGAAGAAAAACACATGAGTATAAGAATCAGATGCTGTGTATAGAGACACTTGCTGAAAATGGGGAGTATGATAAGCTAAAAAGCTATGTTAAGAGCATAACAGGAAACCTTAACAGGGAACTTGATATGATAGATACTAATAACAAGATAGTTAATGCAGTACTTAATGCAAAGTATCATGAAGCTGTCGATAACAATATACTTATGGTATTCAAGATTAACGACCTTTCGGGAATAAATATATCAGATGAGGATATAGTCCAGGTGTTATCTAATCTTCTTGATAATGCAATAGAAGCAGCCAGGCAGTGCGATATTAATCACAGGCTGATAAAGCTTAAGTTCACATGCGAGGATGCACATACGATATTATCAGTGTCAAACACTTATAAATATGAACCACAGATTACAGATGATGGATATATGATAACAAGAAAGGAAGAAAAGCAGGAACATGGCTTTGGACTTCGCAATGTTATGGCAGTACTTGATAAGTATAATGCAAGGCATGTCATAAGATGTGAGAGGGGAGAGTTTTTCTTTGCTATGATGTTATGATAAAATAGTCTTTTTTTGTAAAAAATAGTCTTTTTTTGCACATTGTATTGTTATATAGGGAAATTAGTGTTAAAAATATATATATAGTTTATACGGAATGTTTATGTGGATGTAGAATGAATAGGCATAAAAGAATAATATAGTAGAAAGCTATAAATACATAAAAATAATTTATATCATAGGAAATTATATATAAAAGATAAGCTTAAGAGAAGATACACCATAGAGAATATAAAGTGCAACAGAGGTAAATATTGGTGAAAATAGCCATATGTGATGATGAAAGAGAGTTCTTGAAGAACGTTGGTTTAGCAATAGAAACATACCTGAATGAAAAAGGACTGGAGTACAATATTGATTTATATAATTCAGGTAAGGCAATCATGGAATTACGCGAGAATATAGTATCATATGATGTTGTATTTCTTGATATTAATATGCCTGAGGTCAGTGGATTAGAAGTAGCAGAATGGATAAGAACATATTCAGATAATGTTAATATAGTTTTTATAACAGCGATTATAAGCTATGCGATTCAGGGCTATAAGTATAATGCAGTCAGATATATACTTAAGAATGAAAGACAATTAAAAGCATCAATATATGAATGTATGGATGCAGTACTATATAATATGAATTATAGGGGAATTGATAAAAGGGTATTTATATGTAACCATAAGGAAAAAGAAGTAATCATTAATAAAGTCATGTACATAGAAAGCAGTGCACATAAGGTTACGTTTCATATAGATGGGAAAGAAAGTGATGATTATGTGACAAGCAACAAGCTGAATGATATAGAAAAGACATTAAAAGATTGTGAGTATATGATAAGGGTACATCAAAGCTATATGGTTAATATGATGTATGTAAAAAAAGTAAGCGGATATCGTATATATTTAAAAAATGGTGAGGAAATAGGAGTTCCCAAGCCACGCTATAAAGAAGTTAAAAAAACAATAATGGAGTTTAAAGCCATAATATAATTAAACGGAGGTATATAAAGATGAGTGATTTAAAAGTTAATGTACTTAAGGCAGTAAACAAAGTGACAAAGAACATGGTGGTAAAAAAGAATGATGAATGGCCATCTAAATGTACAGTAATTTTACATCAGCCTAAAAGACCAGGTAAGAAAACATTATAGTGATATGGAGTAATATATGCTTAAATACATTGCTGACATAACTATATTGGCTGTTGAAATAATATGCTACCTGATTTTTTTTGGCATATTTGCCAGAGGTAAAAAAATAAAGGTAAAACAAAAGATATCAGCGATTTGTCTGTTAATATCAATTGTATATGTGTGTGTGCATTTTTTGAAGAATTATACAATTGTGAAATTATTAATGATTATGCTTACAATGCTGATAGTAATAAGATTTTTATATGAAATCAGTGCTATTAAGACTATAATATTAACTTTACTTATACAGGGAATAATAGGTGTTATAGATTATATTGTAATTATGATAGTGACTGCACGATATAACAATATAGATATATTAGAAGATTCAACAGATTTGATAGGAGTGTTAGTCATAATTGCAAGTAGAATCATTTTGTTTTTGCTTCTTATTACCGTAAAAAGAATCAGCGTTATAAAAAAGAAAAACGTTATTGACATGAGTAATAAAGAATGGCTTCAATTCCTTATATTTCCAATATTTACTTTGATTACGGTTATAGTGATGACTAATTCAATGATTACTTCATATCATGAAGATATAGTTAATGTGTACTATGTTATAGCAATAGTACTTATAGTACTTAATATGGTTGTATTCCATCTTATTAATGAGATTCTTGAGAATTCCCAGAGGATAAGAGAAGCAGATGTTTTAAAGCAGCAATCTATAGGACAGCTTGAATTATACAATTCATTACGTAAAAATTATGATATACAAAGAAAAAGAACACATGAATATAAGAATCAGATTATGTGTATAGATTCTTTGTTAAAAAAGAAAAACTATAATAAGCTTGAAGAATATATAAACAGTATATTTGATAAGCTTGATGGTCAGCTTGATATGGTTGATACAAATAATGAAGTAGTTAATGCAGTTATCAATGCCAAATATTATGAAGCTTTACAGAATGATGTATTATTCATTCTAAAGATAAATGATCTTTCGCATATAAAAGTTTCAGATGAAGATATAGTTACTATACTGTCTAATCTTCTTGATAATGCTATAGAAGCAGCAGGACAATGTGATATAGATAAAAGAACAGTAGGTATAAAGCTGTTATATGAGGATGATGTTCTTAGCATAGCAGTATCCAATTCATATAAAACAGAGCCTGAAATTATGGAAGATGGATATATGCGTACAATCAAAGATGATAAGGAACAACATGGATTAGGAATTCGTAATGTAGTTGCAACATTGGAAAAATATAATGCAGAATATATTATTGATTATAAGAATGGAGAGTTTGTGTTTTCAATAATAATGTAGATGGCAGAAACCAGATGTCTGATGGCGTCTGGTTTTTTGCTATATAGATTGTGGTTGTTATTTAGAGGGGTGCTTTAATATAGTCGTTTTTTGTTCAATATAGTCGTTTTTTGATAATGGGATTGAATTGTGTATTTTGTATGTTAAAATGTGAATAGAAAGAGAATTGTATATATGATTGATGAATTAATAGTAAAAATAGTTGATAGTATGATAAATACAGATATTATATCAAAAGATGACAAGGAAGCATATGTGTATGCTTATACAATTACACTGGAAAAAGTATTGACACTAATTACGATAAGCATAATGGGTGTGGTTTTAAACAGGTTTGTGAATATAATAATATTTTTGTGTACATTTATGTTTCTTAGAAGAAGAACAGGCGGTTTTCATCTTGAAACATTTGGTCAGTGTTTTATAGGAACTAATCTTATATGTATTACCATTGAGGCATGCGACTTCGTATGGTTAAAGCATATGTCATTTGTTATGTTTCTTTGCATGGTATCTGTTTTATACATAATATGTGTTGGTACAGTTAATCATCCTAATCTTGCACTTAATGATGGTGAATTAATGGAAAGTAAGAAAAGAGCAAGAATTGTAGTGGTTTTGGAAGTATTATTAACTATAGTTTTGTGTATTGTGGGGGTTGATAGAACAATAACAGGATATATGGCTATGGGTATTAACATATGTGCATTGTTATTGGTTATGTCAAAGATACAGAGCAGGATGAATAAGTAAGATGCTTGGTACATAGAAGGTTATTTGTTAGTTAGATTTCATGTATCTTAGGCATTTGAAGATGGAAAGGGGTGACAGGAAAAAGGAAAGTATAACGTTTTGGAAAATATTAAATTGTGTAAAATTATGAAGATGTTATGAAAACATCTAAAAACAAAAATGTAACAAATTTAAATTCTACTAGTTGGTTAAATGATTTTTATGGATTTTAAAAATCTATTGATTTGTACGAGGAGATTGTTTATGGGTAAAAAAAAGATTACAAAGATAATAGCACTATTGGGAGTATTAATTATTAGTTTATGTAATTTAAAGAATGTTGAAATAATATTTGCAAGTACTATAAATGATGATTGTAATTATATCGTGGATTATAATTTAGATGAAGCTGAAAAAATTGCTATTATGCATATTAGAAGTTTTATAGGTAAAGATGATGCGCAGATGTGGAAAGATGGCGTAAGAATTATAGAAAGACGAGCTTTATTTGATTGTAATAATAATATTGAAGCCTACTATTTTGGTTTGCAAGATAAAAACGAAAATCCAGCAGGATATGTTATAACAGGTGCAAACAGTGCGGAAATGCCAATAATTGAATTTTCTAAAAATGGTAATAGTTTTATAAATGAATCTGTACAATACATCGATGAAGGGCTTGATATAAATTATAGCAATAAAATATATTACCTTAAAAATATGGTATATGTATGTGAAGTGTCAGATGGTAAAGAATATGATTATTATGATATATCAACAAATAGTTGCCCAAAGGTAGAAGAGACTGTGCTAAGTACAGATAGCATAACAGAAGATAATAAAGTGATTTGGGATAATTTGATTGAAACATCAAAGGGAAGCAATCCGCCAGATAATAATGAAGAATTTATAACTGATCCATGGGATTATGAGAGTGGATATAGCCAAAATACTAACTATACAATATCAAATTTTAGAAGAAATTATTGTACGACACGTGAGTTTTCACAATCATCAAATTGTGCTCCAACAGCTGCTGTGAATATGTGTTTATATTGGCTTGGAAGAGGCTATGATACACTTCTTAATGATTCGAAATATGATACACATGAAAGATTTTATGAGTTAATGGAAACGAATGAGCATGATTTAGGAACAAGAGATGAGGATATTGCAGACGCCTACGAATCATATTTTGATGAAATTGGAATAAATTGTAATGCAAGATTACATTATTCTACGAGTGAGGGACAAAGAGTTGTAGATGAATTAAGTAACAATAGAGCTGTTAATTTAATAATGCATAATCACAGAAGGTATAAAGATCATTCAGTATTGGCATTGGGATATATTCAATTTAAATATAATGGCTATGGTTATAGTACGTATATAAGGATTGCTGATGGTTGGACTAAAGATCCCGATAGATATGTATGGGGGTCATGTGTTGGAACATGGAATTATGTTACAGTTGAACTGAATTGACAGTATATTAATATAACTTTAAATAAGCAAAATTGAAAAATGCATAATCTAATCCTCTGTATATGAACAATAAAGGTATCAATCAGACCAGTTGTTTGTATAGTACGCATAATCCACTATTGATTTTGTGCATTTTTCTGTATTTGTTCATTTATAGTTAATATAATTTGAAGATATAAATAATAGGGGGTATATATATGAAAAAGAAAAAATATGCAATTATACTAATATGCCTTTTAGTTATAGCGATAGCTATCATAGCAATAAATATAAGGATTCCAAAACGAATCAGTATAAATCAGAATATATCAGAACTATCTGTTACAAGGGGAAAAGATGGAGTAATACAGAAGATAGGTGATTGTGATAAAATAGCTGGTATGATTAATGGAATACATGTGAGAACATATTCTGTTGTTTCTATATTAAAAGGAGATGCATCGCGTACTGGTTGGGAGTATTGTCTTTCGTATAAAGATAGTGATGGAAAACATAAAAGTATAGTGATATCGCAAAGCAATATAGAGTATAATGGGAAAAGTTATACAGTAGAAGATACAGACATGATTACAGATATTATAAATGAACTCGCTGCTGTATATAGTGAATATGATTCTAAAAAAATTAAATTTGCTCTTGAAGATTTGAAAAATATTATTATAAAAAGTAATATTACATCAAAAAAAGTGACTATAGATGGAAAAACATTAGATGATTGTATTGAAAGACTATCAAAAGATAATATGCCGGAAAAAGCTAAGCCAGACATAGAACGTACTTTATATAAGATTACACTTAATTATAATGATGGAACAAGTGAAGAAATTCCTGTGTATTTTGGAGATGTTTTAATGTATAAAGGAAAATATTATGAATTATGTCGTAATCTTAGTGAAGTTATAATTGAGAATATGAATTGATTTATAGTATATTTAACTAAAGAGCTGCTTTGCAGCTCTTTTTTAAGTGCTTTTATATAGTCGTTTTTTGCTTAATATAGTCGTTTTCTGATAATGGGATTGAATTATATATTTTATGTTATTAAAATAAAATAAAGAGTTAATTGTTTGTGCCAAAGATACAGAGCAGGATATTTAATGGTTGAATTTCATGTATCTTAGACATTTGAAGTTGGAAAGGGGTGACAGGAAAAAAGAAAGGTATAACATTTTTGGGAAACAGTTAATTGAGTTGTGTAGCGAAAGGAGTTATTATGAATAAGATTATTAAAGGATTGGCAAGCGGATTAGTTATAGCGGGAATGGCTGGAATGTTATCAACAACAGTTGTTCGTGCAGATTGGAGTACTAGAGATTATAATTTCTGGTTTGATGTTTCATCGGGAGATGCGTATTGTTATTCTGAGCCTCAGAGCAAAGACAATGATTCATCATCATATATTTATTATAGAGCTGGAGGAGCAGATGTGATTATGAGTATAGTAGGATACGATGATGGTTATGTGGAAGATATAGAATTACCACAGAAGACATTTTCACCAGGACAGAGTGGCTATATAAGCAATTATATTGCTGAAAATAACTTGTCACAGGCAGCTTTAAGAGGAGAAGCAACAACTGATGATACATATTCAGTAAATGGTGACTGGAGCGCAGATATATATTAATGAATATTGCTAAATAACTTGTATAGTTCTCATATTTGGAATATAATACAAATATGGGAACTATATTATTTGTAAAATGGAGGGGGATATGAAGAAAGTATTGACAATATTAATATGTATTTTGTTTATAGGTCTTGCAGGTGTAGCAGTATTAACAAATCATAATAATAATTCATCGGATAATAAAACTATAGATAAGGCAGACAGCAGTGATGGTAGTGCCACTGCAGCCACAAAACCTGAATATTATAATGCGGATAAGATAGAGATTATAGATGACAATACGGCTATAATCCCGGATGGCAATATAAAGTCTATGCATCAGACGATAGAATATTCTAATTTAGATGATTATGAATTTACTGTGGATAAAGTGTATTATGATAATAATATAAGGGATATTATCAAAGAAAGGACTATTAATTATGAGTCAAACTTATCTTCATTATGTTCAGTCAAAAGGAAAGAACCATACAGAGAATATATAGATGAAAATGGTAATCTCGATGGGGAGAATTACACATTTATGTATGTTGAAATAACGATAAAAAATATTGGCGATAATAGAACTAGGATTACACCACTATCATATGATGTAGCTGATATAGATGGTAATAAGGTATCTTTAAAAAGCGCAACAGAGACGAGAGCTGCATTTGTAGCAGAACTGGATGATAAAGAATATCTTGACTATATGTTAACAATACAAATGGATAAAGGGGAGTCTATTAAGTATGTTATGGTATATCCAATTGCAACAAGCAGCATTGATAGTACGGTACTATTTAGAGGAACTGGTAATGGAAAAGCTAACTTTAGTAATAGTATTGATTATATAAGACTTAGGGAGGACTAGGATAGAGTAAGAATATTATGAAAAACAAGTTAAAAAATAAGACTTGAAAATAAAGATTGGGAGATATTAATATGGGGAAACTATTAAAGATTGATATGGAACGTGCATTTAAAAGCAGGAAGTTTATACTGATTGTGCTGGTTGAAGTAGTATATATACTTGTATATTCATGGCGGTTTTTATATACAGCGATTACAAGCACTATACCATTTTTAAAGCAGTATATCGGGATTAAGTGTGATTATATTCCAGGAGCATTTCACTATTGGATTGGATTTTATAATTCTCCATTCAGAATGATTCTTTTTGCAGTTATACCATTGTTATGTGCTGTTGTATATGGAGTTGAGATATTTCTGGATGAGAAAAAACATTATAATATTCAGTACTTTATAAGAACAGATATTAGAAAATATTATTTATCCAAGATTATTACTATGTTTGTAAGTGGCGGCGTGGTGGCGGCTATTCCTTTTGTTCTTTCGCTTTATATTAATCTTATGGTGCTGCCTATGGAAGCTGTAAATACTATTAATAATTATAATTTTCCTTTAAGTGATAAGCTGGTGTGTTCTGGTATTATGCTTAATCATCCGATTATATATTGTCTGATATATATATTATGGATATTTGTTGTATATGGAGTTATTAATTGTATGACATTTATATTTTCATTTATATTATCAAACAGATTTGTTGTAATGATTGGTTCATATTTTGTATATTTTGCTTCATTTGTTTTAGGGGATTTTATTAAGGGGATCCCTTTATTATGGAAATCAGGACATTTTAATCAGCTGGATAAGGATTCAATGTATATGATTATTATTCAATATGCAGTTATTATAGTGTCTGTTGCAGCTATGTTGTTTTGTGTAAGCAGAAGAAAGAGGGATAGATTATGAAAAAGAGAATAGCTGTGCTTGTGATAGCGGCAGTTGTGGTTATTGCTTCTGCTATCAGAATAGTGTATATCAATACGAATGCAGAGGAATATAAGGTGTATACCAGTACCTATGAAAAGGGTGAAACTTTTAACTATAAAGATTATGATATTAAAGTTAACGATATTGAAATTCTGGACAGACAGGGATTCATAGACAGATATGGGGAATCTGATTATACATCTGATGATGACATACGTTATGCGATTGTGAGCATGGATTACAGGTATGTTGGTGAAGAACAGAACAAGCCCTTTGATGTATCAAAGTTTACATTAACATCAGGAGTGTTGAATAATGGTCTGGAATTGTTAACTACGATGAAGATTAATGGTGGTAGTTCAGGTAAACAGGAAGTTAAGGATTATAAGCTTGTTTTTTTTATTAGTAAAAAGTTATGTTCTAATTCAGGATGGAAGAAGGTATCTAGCCGGAGCTATCAGCTTGGCATAGAACAATATCCTTACTTTATGGTGGTGAATTTATGAGACTGGCAAGAAGATGTGTTAAACCATATATGTTTGTAATATATGCAGTATTAGTATTGATTATGGTTGTATTCAGTGTTACTCCATATAGTAATGCAGCCGCGATAGGTTCAATAGCTTGTGCGGCAGATGGCATAAGATATATAGCATGGGAAAGATGCAGAATTCCATGCATTATATGGATTAGTATATCGTTTATACTTATAAGAAAAGAAAGCTATAACCTGATGGAGGTTGTGCTTATCGGTGACAGAAAGAAAATATGGAAAAAGGATGTATGCCAGATACTTTTATATTCGTTAGTGACTTCTTTGGTTATATTGATGGCTTCTTTAGTTGTGTTATATATTGTATATGGAAGTAACTGGATGAACTGGTCGGCAGAAAATAGCTTTGCCAGAGCATATACAAGAATGGAAACTGCTGATTATAGTGTTATCTTCATGATTGTTTTAATGTGGCTTATATATTATATGCAGATAACAACTGCATTATTGGTTATGCTTCTTGGATATTATGTTTTCAATAATTATATAGCAGGTCTAATAGCTGTTATTGCTGTTGGAATAAATGATATGAGGGTACTTTCATTTAAACTGTATTTTGGAAGACTTGCTATATTAAGGGAACAGTGGCTGTTTCTTAAGTTTAAGGATATGTATATATATATCATAATGCTTCTTATTCTGATTATATTGTATTATGCAGGATTGTGCATATCCAGAAAGAAGGAATTCTTAGATGTGGAAGTTGATAAAGCGTGATATTAATATAAGTATAAAAAGTAATATATGGAAATATATATTGATTATGGTGTTCTGCATAGTTGTATGTGGTAGATTTTATGTGGTTGTTGGTGATCATGCCAGAAGAATATCGGGAAATAGCGACTTTTATATAGGAGATTATTTATTCCTTATGTTTGGAGGAATGAAGGAATATGTGCCTGAAAAAAATGATTATTTTGAACTGCCTGTAATATGGATGGCGATGCAGATGCTGCTTATAAGTCTTGTTTTTATATATCCGTTCAAAGATCTGCTGTCTAATGGACAGTATATTCTTGTACAGTATAGTGAAAGAAGTAAGTGGTGGGTAAGTAAGATTATCTGGGGATTAATACAGACAGTAGCTGGATATGTGTTGATAATAGGTATAATATTATTATTTGCAATATTGACAGGAGCACATGGACTTGGAGTACATAAAGAATATATCAATTATTATTATGGCTCAAAAATAACTGCAGATGTGGTTAATGTGTGGGATATAGTTGTATGTTTTATATACAATATATGTATAACTGTGTTGTATATGTCTACTGCTTTACTGACAACACCTGTTGTTTCGTTAATGTTACTGGTTGTATATGATGTCTTATCAGCATATATAATGAATCCGGTGCTTATTGGCAACGTAAGTATGCTTCTTAGAAATGCAAGGTATGTGAATAAGGGGATATCTGCGTTAATACCTGTTGTTTTTTTGTTATGTATAACAGCAATTACATTTGTTATAACAGTACACAGGTTTAATAAGAAAGATATAGTTGGCAATTAGACTTTTTAATATGACCTCATTAACACATGATAATAGTATATTTAACCAAAGAGTTGCCCTGCAGCTCTTTTTTTATTGTGCAAAATGTGGTATTCTATTATTTAATGAAGTTTTATAAAGATACGATGTATGAGCCATGAATACGAAAGAGAATCCGTATATATGAGTCTGATACATGTATTTATATAGCAGGAAGGAAAATATTATGCCAGTAACAGATTATTTAGTAAGAAATGCCGAGTTATACCCGGATGAGGTAGCTCTAGTTGAGCTTAATCCTGATGAGAAGGATACTAGAAGAACGACCTGGAAGGAGTTCGATCTGATTCAGCCTATTAATAACATGCCATACAGGCGTGAGATTACATGGAGCGTATTTAACGAAAAGGCTAACAGGTTTGCCAATATGCTTCTTAGCAGGGGAGTTAAGAAAGGGGATAAGGTAGCTATTCTTATGTATAACTGTCTTGAATGGCTTCCTATATATTTTGGCGTGTTAAAGACGGGTGCTATCGCAGTGCCTTTTAACTTCCGTTATGATTCGGATGAGATATATTACTGTGCCGAGCTTGCACAGGTTGATGTTATAGTTTTTGGTTTTGCTTTTATCGGAAGAATAGAGGTAAATGCAGAGAGATTATCAAGAGGAAGACTTCTTATATATGTAGGTGATAACTGTCCTAGTTTTGCAGAGAGTTACCATGAGCTTGTGGCTGACTGTTCAAGTAAGGAGCCGGATGTTAAGATAACTGAGGATGATTATGGTGCTATATATTTTTCTTCTGGAACTACAGGTTTTCCTAAGGCTATATTACATAAGCACCAGAGTCTTACACAGGCAGCTATCATGGAGCAGAAGCATCATTCAACAGGAAGAGATGATACATTCTTGTGTATACCTCCTCTTTATCATACAGGTGCTAAGTTCCACTGGATGGGAAGTCTTGTGGCAGGAAGTAAGGCGGTGCTTCTTAAGGGAACCAAGCCGGAGCAGATACTATCAGCGGTATCAAGTGAACACTGCACTATTGTATGGCTGTTAGTGCCTTGGGCACAGGATATTCTGGATGCACTTGATTCAGGAAGAATCAAGCTTTCAGATTATAATCTGTCGCAGTGGAGACTCATGCATATAGGGGCACAGCCTGTTCCACCTTCACTTATAAAAAGATGGAAAGAGTATTTCCCTAATCATCAGTATGATACTAACTATGGTTTATCAGAATCTACAGGTCCAGGATGTGTTCACCTTGGAGTTGAAAACATACACAAGGTCGGTGCTATTGGTATTCCTGGATATGGCTGGCAGTGTAAGATAGTGGATGAGCATGATAACGAGGTCTGTCAGGGTGAAGTAGGTGAGTTATGTGTAAAAGGACCTGGCGTTATGACATGTTATTACAGGAATGAGGAGGCTACTAAGGAGGTACTTAAGGATGGCTGGCTGTATACAGGAGATATGGCTATGCAGGATGAAGATGGCTTCTACTTCTTAGTTGACCGAAAGAAAGATGTTATCGTGTCTGGCGGTGAGAATATATATCCGGTGCAGATAGAAGATTTCTTAAGAAGATTTCACAAGATTAAGGATGCGGCGGTTATCGGTCTTCCTGACAGAAGATTAGGAGAGAAGACAGCAGCTATCATAGAGATAAAGGATGGAGTTACATGTACAGAGGAAGAGATAGAGAATTTCTGTATGGAGCTTCCTAGATATAAGAGACCTAAGGAGATTATATTCGCTGAGATTCCACGTAATGCAACAGGTAAGATAGAAAAACCTAAGCTTCGTAAGATATATGGGGCAGATAAGCTGGTTGCTAAGGAGAATCAGGGCTGATTGATGTATATTAATAGATATGTATAGCAGAAAGAATGCATAAATGAATATTAGTGTAACGAAAAAGAACGGAGTAATATATGAAAGAATTGATGTTAGGCAACAAAGCGGTTGCCAGAGGATTATATGAAGCTGGGTGTAAGGTGATATCCAGCTATCCAGGTACACCAAGTACAGAGATTACAGAGGAGGCGGCAGCTTATAAGGAGGTATATTGTGAGTGGGCACCTAACGAAAAGGTAGCACTTGAGGTAGCGCATGGGGCTACACTTGGTGGAGTAAGGGCAGCATGTGCTATGAAGCACGTTGGACTTAATGTGGCAGCAGATCCATTATTTACTATATCATACCAGGGACTTAATGCCGGTCTTGTAGTATGTGTGGCAGATGATCCGGGTATGCATTCATCTCAGAATGAGCAGGATTCAAGACATTATGCTATAGCAGCCAAGCTTCCTATGCTTGAACCATCTGATTCAGAAGAGTCAAGAGTGTTTGCTAAAAAAGCATTTGAAATGTCCGAAAAATTCAATACTCCTGTACTTCTTAAGATGGTTACAAGAGTAGCACATTCACAGAGTATAGTAGATACAGAGGAACGCGTAGAACCAGCACAGGTACCTTATGTGAAAGATCCAACTAAAGTTATGATGACTCTTAATTCGCGCAATGCACATGTGAGAGTGGAGCAGAGAACGAAAGACCTTATAGAATATGCAGAGAATTGTGAATTCAACAGGGTTGAGATGGGAAAAGATACAAGTGTTGGTATTATCACAGATTCTACTTCTTATCAGTATGCAAGGGAAGTATTAGGAGAGGATGCATGTATATTAAAGCTTGGACTTATCAATCCTCTTCCAGAGAAGCTTATAAAGGATTTCGCAGCTAAAGTTGACAGAGTAGTAGTTCTTGAAGAACTTGATCCAATTATAGAGAATCATTGTAAGCAGCTTGGTATCAAGGTATCTGGCAAAGATACATTTCCTATATGTGGGGAATTCTCACAGAATCTTGTAAGAGAATGTCTTGGCATGGAAGTGCCTGCTCATATGAGCATAGATGAGAATCTGCCGGCACGACCACCTGTTATGTGTGCAGGATGTCCACATAGAGGTATATTCTACATATTAAAAAAGAAAAAATGCATGGTATACGGAGATATCGGATGTTATACACTTGGTGCGGTTGCCCCTCTTAACGCTATGGACTTAAATGTGTGTATGGGAGCATCATGTTCAGGTCTTCATGGCTTTAACAAGGCTATGGGAGAAGCAGGAGAAAGCAACAGCGTAGGTGTTATTGGTGATTCAACATTTATACATTCTGGTATGACCGGCATAACTGATATTTCTTACAATATGAGTAACTCGACTGTTATTATTCTGGATAATTCCATAACAGGTATGACTGGCCATCAGCAGAATCCTACAACTGGTAAGAATCTTAGAGGTGAGCCGGCAGGTAAGGTTGACCTTGAAGCACTGTGCAAGGCACTTGGCTTTAACAGGGTAAGAGTGGTTGATCCATATGATCTTAAGGCTGTGGAAGAAGCTGTAACAGAGGAGCTTGCAGCTAAGGAGCCATCTATTATCATAAGCCGTAGACCTTGTGTTATGATAAAAGGCACAGTTCATAAGCCACCTATAAGTGTTGATGAGGACAAATGTGTTGGTTGTAAGCAGTGTATGAGTATCGGTTGTCCTGCTATAGCAGTTAAGGATAAGAAAGCACACATTGACCCAACACTTTGTATAGGATGTAAGGTGTGCTCACAGATGTGTAAGTTTGGGGCTATTTAAGGATTACATTATTATCAGAATATAAAGTCCGATTTATTCAATAAATATCAGGCTTTAATAAGAAATGAGGAACATATATGAATGATTCAGTTAAGAATATTATGATTGTTGGTGTAGGTGGACAGGGAACACTGCTTGCCAGCAAGATGTTAGGATATGTGCTTATGCATCAGGGCTATGATGTCAAGGTATCGGAAGTACATGGTATGAGCCAGAGAGGTGGAAGCGTTGTTACCTATGTAAGATTTGGTAAGAAAGTATATTCACCAGTTATAGACAAGGGAGAAGCTGATTATATTCTTTCTTTCGAGAAGCTTGAGGCTGAACGCTGGATAGAATATCTTAAGGTTGGTGGACAGATTATCACCAACACGCAGGAGGTTGATCCTATGCCTGTTATAACAGGTGCTGCAGAATACCCGGCAGATATTGTTAAGAAGCTGGAGGAAGCTGGTGCTAAGGTTGATGCAAAGGATTTCTTATCAATAGCTGAGGAGGCTGGTTCATCTAAGGCTGTTAATATCGTGCTTATGGGAAGATTATCAGAATATTTTGATGATATACCTTATGAGGACTGGAGTGCAGCTATAGATGCAATCGTACCAGAGAAGTTCAGGGAACTTAATCATAAGGCGTTTGATCTTGGAAGGCAGGCATAAAATTCTTATATGATAATGGTGCTATATGATGTAGCACCATTATTTTTTTTATAATACATGTCACTTTTCCAGCTGCGTATCTGTAATATATACATAAGCTTATGATGTTTAGACCAAAGGTCAATATGCCGGGTGTGTCTGCATATATTTGGCACAAACCTGTCAAGTACAGAAATAAACGTGGAAAAGGACGGTGGTTTTTATGAAGAAATCAATAAAAAAGATATTGGTAGATGTGAGCGTGATTACACTGATTATAGGCTGTTTGTCAGCAGTGATGGCATGCAGCAGTAAAACATCTGATAGCGGACATACAGACGTAGATTATAAGTATGCATCATATGTATATGATGACAATGAGCCGCAATATTATATGTCAGACAGTGCAGCGGCAGCAGAAACAGGTTACTACTATATAGCTGGTGCATCAGGAGTCAGTGACAATACGAATAGCTACATGTATTACTATGATATGGTTAAACAGGAGGCTATTCCACTGTGTTCTGATATTGATTGTGACCATAAGACGAAAGACTGTGAGGCATATATATCATCAGATATGTGTCTTAGTAGTAAGATATGGTATCACAATCAGAGAATATATATGATAGAAAAGACCGCTGAGAAGGATATACTTGTTTCTTATAATAAGACTATGAGAGATAAGAAAGAAGAAAAAACATTGTCCATAGATGGTTATTCTGTCAATGGAAATAAAAACAATGCATGTATCAGCCATGGAAAGCTGTATTATATGTTAGCAGGTAATAACACAATCATGCTGTGTTCAGTATCGTTATCGGATGACAGCCAGCCTCATATTATAAAGACATATGAAAGTACATATAACTATCTTGAACTGATAGTATTGTATGGCATAGGAGATAAAGTATATATAAACTGGAACAGTGGTATATCCGTGGGAGAAAGTATATATTATGTTGAGGTGCTTGATATAAATACAGAAAATGTGCAGAGACTTTACAATATGAATGAACAATATCCTGACATAGCTGATTCAATCTTAAACTGGAACAGTGAAGTCAGCTTTGATAAAAGCAATAATATGTACTTCCCATGTGCCAATGAGGATAAATATATTATAAGAAAGTTAAATCTGGACAACGGAGAGATAAAAGATATATTTACATTGGATATTGAGGGAACTACAGAGGAAGCAAAGCAGGAGAAAAAAGAAATTAAAAATGAGCAGGTTTCGCAGTTTAAAGAAACTGGGGATGAGAATTACATACATTTTTATGGATATGATGGAAAACATCTGTATGTATACAGAGGAGTTAATATTTCTAAATTAGTGGGAAAAAGCATAGAAGAAAAACGGGCAGCCTATGACAATTATATTTATATATTTGATACAGATGGAAATGTTGATGAAACGGTTGTACTGAATAAAACTAATGAGAATTCTTCAGGTAATATAACTCTTGACTATAAAGGCGGTGATGAAAGGTGCATGCTTGTAACAACTGCCAGAGCGGATGTAGCAGGTATGGAACTGTCACAGGAGGAAAAAGATAAGATAGAGGCTATTAATAAAGAGGCGGCAAAGAAAAAGAAGGGTGGAGCAAATATATGTGTAACTGCAGTTCTTGATAAGTCACAGATAGGAAGCACAAGCATGCAGTGGCAGCAGATAACACCAGAGTAGTTGGAGAAAGCCTATGGAACTGATAAGAATAATAAAGAAAAGCATTCTGTGTATAATATGTGCGCTGGCAGCGGTTATAAGCATATGTATTTATCAGGTTAACAGCAGCAATGATGCTGTGACATATAGATATTACAGACAGATTATCAATGATTATGACAAGATTAAAGAAGACAGGGTAGGTCTGACAGCCAGTAAGCTGACAGCCGCATATGATACATATAAGGAAGAAGATAGCGAGTATATAAACAAAGCAGCAGAGCTTGTTGAGAATAAGGAAAAGTACGTGAAGTCTTATAACAGCTATTATGACAATAGTGCGGACAACATCAAGTCTAAAAATTATAACAGAATAGCAGATAGCACACTTTTTGGTGATACAGACAGCTATTATATCCTTAATGCCAATAAGCAGTTAAAAGATAAAGAAAAGCTTGAAAAAGCAGATGTAGCATTTAATAATACGAACACTGCAGCTATTGAGCAGCTTCTTAATAATAGAGCTATACCGATTATCTACGTGATTATGATGACGGTTATCATAATACATTTTACAGAAGAGAGCGACAACGGAGTATATGTGCTTGTAAGAACAAGCAGGAGAGGAAGAATATTTCTGCCTGTTATAAGATGCTTTGTTATTATAGTATTTAATATAATATTATCATGTCTGTTTAATTCAATAGCATATGGTATATATGCAAAGATATATGGTGTTGATGGAACATGCTGTATACAGAATTCGAAAATGTTTAGTATGTTTCCTTATGCTGTTAGTGTAAATCAGATTTTTGTTATATATGCATTAGTATATGCCTGCGCCATGACTGCCATAAGTCTTTTTATATATCTTATGATAAATCTTGTGAATAATTATAAGATAGCAGTTACGCTGCTTATAGCGGTGCTTTTATGCGAATATATGCTGTATGGCAGAATACAGTATAACAGTACATTTAACAGTCTTAAGTATATTAACGTATTCAATATAATATTTCCTGGAGGCTCTTATCTTATGTATGAGAACTGGGGAAGAGACGGCTTTATAACAGATATATCTACAACAACGTGGATTCTTACAGCTGTTTTACTTGCTGCAGGACTGACTGGAAATGTGATTGCTTATTCATTAAAATATACAATCAGACAAAAGAGTGTCATAGAAGCTGCTGCGGTAAAGATAAGTCAGTCTAATCAGAAGCTTGTGTCTGGTATGCCTTTATATGGTATGGAAATCTATAAAACAATGATAGTACAGAAGGGGATTGTTTTTATACTGGCAGGGATATATCTGTTTACATCGGCTAAGATTATGAAGGGCATAGATTATGGCAGTAATAACAAGACATATAAGCTTAACAGTTTTTATGTGGAATTCGATGGGCATGAGGCAGATAAGGAGGTCAGTGATTATATTGAGGCATTAAGAGATGAGGCTGTACTAGTGCAGGACAGTAAAGAAGATGGCTCTTATGAGAAGGAAAATGCCAAAAAGCTTCTTGGTACAGTGGACATAATGCAGAAGGAATATGATTATGTTAAAAATATAAACGAGTCCCGTGAGGCAGATGCGGTTATAGTTAATCCATATAATTATGATGATATATTTGGAAGCAGGCTTTATTCTAACAATGAAACAATGAATCTGATATCCGTTGTTATCATTATACTGATAGCGGCAGGAGATTATGCCTCAGAGCGGCAGCAGGGAATGAATATGCATATAAGAACAGCAGGAAAAAGAAAGAAGCTGTGGTGGATCAAGCTGTCAAAGATTGTTATGCTGGCGGTTATTATATGGGGGCTTGCTGCTGGCATTAATATATATAACATAACACGCTGCTACAGCTATAACCAGATTGATAAGAGTATATTGTGTCTGCAGAAATTCGCAGATTTTCCGTTTGATATAAGTATACGTTCATATATTATCATTAATTATATATGCAGGTTATTATGGCTGATAGTTATAGCAGTTATAGCATATATGGTATCGTACAGATTTAGTTATAAGGTGTCAGTAATCATATCACTGTGTATGCTCATTCCACATGTCTTATATGTGCTTGGTGTAGGATTGGCAAAGAAAATGTCAATAATAGCCGCGATGGATATAAACAGGATGTTTGATTCATATGGGTATGGGTTGAAGAGTGTACTGCTGTTTATCATAGTATTTCTAATCATGGAAATAATACTGGTATATAATTATAAAAAAGCAGTGAAGTAGTGAAATAGTGAAAATGTGAAACAGTGTAGGGGTGTAGCGGTGAAAAAGTGAAACAGTAAAGCAAGAGAAGGGTTTCACAAGCAGGAATAACAGGGATGGATATAGTCTTAAGGTGTATCGGCAAAGACTGCAATGGTGTAAGTTATAATACCATTGCAGTCATTTTTGCATATAATCCCACGATATGCGAATATTGTGAAAAAATCAGAAAATTATAAAAATGAAATTGAGTGAATAAGGTGGGGATGCTATAATGAGCGCAGGTCAAATAAAGAATAGCATAGAAATTAAGAAATGAGGATGTGTATGTTCAATCTTGAAGAAGAACTAAAAAAACTTCCAGATAAGCCGGGAGTATATATTATGCATGATAAGCATGACACAATCATATATGTAGGCAAGGCAAAGGTGTTAAAAAACCGTGTAAGGCAGTACTTCCAAAGCAGTAAGAATCACTCTGCAAAGGTTGTACAGATGGTTTCGCATATAGCATATTTTGAATATATAGTAACTGATTCTGAGCTTGAGGCACTGGTGCTTGAGTGTAATCTTATTAAAGAACACAGACCAAAGTATAACACGATGCTTAAGGATGATAAGAGTTATCCATTTATCAAGGTTACTGTAAATGAAGCATATCCAAGAGTGTTATTCTCAAGAACAATGAAGCATGGCACAGGAAAGTTCTTTGGTCCATATACATCAGCAGGTGCCGTAAAAGAAACTATAGAACTTTTATGCAAGCTTTATAAGGTAAGAACCTGTAACAGAAGACTGCCTAAGGATATAGGCAAAGAAAGACCATGCCTTAACTACCATATAGGACAGTGCAATGCACCATGCCAGGGGATGGTTAGTGAATCAGAGTACAGGAAAAATATAGAGTCGGTTATCAGTTTCCTTAATGGTAACTATTCAGAGATAATAAACGAGCTTACGGATAAGATGATGGATTGCTCAAGGAAGCTTGAGTATGAGGAAGCAGCAAGATATAGAGATCTTCTTAACAGCGTAAAGCAGATAGCACAGAAGCAGAAGATTACAGCGGATGATGCTACTGACAGGGATGTAATAGCATGTGCTATGGATGCAGAGGATGCGGTCGTGCAGGTATTTTTTATAAGACAGGGAAAGCTGCTTGGAAGAGAGCATTTTCATATGAAGGTTGCTGCGAATGATAGCAGAAGTGCCATATTATCGCAGTTTATGAAACAGTACTATGGTGGAACTCCATATATTCCTAATGTTATCATGACACAGGAAGAGATAGATGATGCAGATGTTATCGCCGAGTGGCTTGGAAGCAGAAAGAAAAGAAAGGTATCTATCATAACACCTAAAAAGGGTGATAAGGAGCGTATGGTTGAACTGGCACATAAGAATGCACTTATGGTTCTTACCAAGGATGCTGAGAAAATTAAGCTTGAAGAAAAGAGAACAACGGGTGCCATGAAAGAGATAGCTGGATGGCTTGGACTTAAGAACCTAAGAAGAGCAGAAGCTTATGATATATCCAATACAAGTGGTGTTGAATCTGTAGGTTCCATGGTTGTTTTTGAAGATGGAAGACCAAAGAAGAATGATTACCGTAAGTTTAAGATAAAGACAGTCAAAGGACCTGACGATTATAAGAGCATGAGTGAGGTGCTTACAAGACGTTTCCAGAGAGGCATGAGGGAACGTGCGGGTGAAGAGGAGTCAAGAGGCTTTTCGGTGTATCCTGATCTGATTATGATGGATGGTGGACGTGGACAGGTAAATATAGCACTAAAGGTGCTGTCAGAGCTGGATATTCACATCCCGGTATGCGGCATGGTTAAGGATGATAATCATAATACAAGAGGCTTGTATTATAACAACGTAGAGATACCAATAGACAGACATAGCGAGGGCTTTAAGCTTATAACACGTGTTCAGGATGAAGCACATAGATTTGCCATAGAGTATCACAGATCACTAAGAAGTAAGCTGCAGGTTAATTCGGTGCTTGATGATATAGAAGGAATCGGACCAGTAAGGAGAAAAGCACTTATGAAGCATTTTCTCGATATAGAAAAGATAAGGGCTGCAGGTGTGAGTGAGCTTATGGAGGTTGAAGGCATAACAGAGAATGTGGCACAGAATATATATAAGTATTTCCATTGACGAACGGACGACAGCTTGTATTCGATTAAACAACAATATATTTGAAGAAAATCTTTTAATATCATAGGCACTGTGTTACACTAATGTATAAGATGGTGTAAATGTCGAAAGCGGGATAAAATGTTGTGAATATGGCATTCAATATGTACGCATGTGGATACATATGGTAAAAATATAAATATAAAACAGGAAAAACATTAATCAAATATATAATAATTGCGGCATTGTCAATAATGACTTTAATATGCAGGATAGGAGTAGTATATGAATGGTAAAGAAAGAGTTAATTTATCAAAAGTAATTGAGAAGATGAATCTTGTGAATCTTACACCAGATATAGATGTCAAGGGAATATGGATTCATGTGCCTGAGTTTAACAGACCAGCACTTCAGCTTACAGGGTTTTATGACCAGTTCGATAATGACCGTATACAGATTATAGGCAATGTGGAATATTCATATCTTAAGAGTCTTTCAGAGACAGAGCGTTTTGAGCGTTATATGCAGCTTTTATCAAGCAATATTCCATGTCTTATATTCTGCAGGAATCTTGAACCTGAACCAGAGATCATAGAGCTTGCAAAGAAGTATCAGATACCTATTCTTAAGTCAGAAGAGTCAACTTCTTCATTTTCAGCAGAGGTTATAAGATGGCTCAAGGTACAGCTGGCACCTTGTATTGTAATCCATGGTGTGCTTGTTGATGTTTATGGTGAGGGCGTGCTTATAACAGGTGAGAGTGGTATAGGTAAGAGTGAGGCTGCACTTGAGCTTATTAAGAGAGGACATCGTCTTGTAACAGATGATGCAGTTGAGATAAGAAAGGTAAGTAATGAAACATTAGTGGGTTCAGCCCCAGGTGTAACAAAGTATTTCATAGAGCTAAGAGGTATCGGAATCATAGATGTTAAGACACTTTTTGGTGTAGAAAGTGTTAAGGAAACACAGGAAATCGATATGGTTATCAAGCTTGAGGACTGGAATAAGGATAAGGAATATGACAGGTTAGGTCTTGAAGAGGAATACACAGAGTATCTTGGCAATAAAGTCGTATGCCATTCGCTTCCAATACGTCCAGGACGTAATCTTGCTGTTATTGTAGAGGCAGCAGCGGTAAACCACAGACAGAAGAAGATGGGTTACAATGCAGCTAAGGAGTTATACAGAAGGGTTCAGGAAAACCTTATGAAAGGTGACGAAGAGGACGACCTTTAATTACAATAATTAGATAACAGATTATGACTGGGGGAAGTTTGTATGTGTGGTAATGATAATATAAGTAATGCAGGAATTAATAATGATAAAAGCATAGTACTTGGAATAGATATTGGTGGAACAACATGTAAGTGTGGAGTTTTTAGTGTGTCAGGAGAGCTTCTTTATAAGGATGAGATTCCAACAAGAAAGGATGAGGGTGGAAGCCTTATACTGGAAGATATAAAAAAACATATACCAGATATGTTGGAAGCAGTAGAAAAAGCAAGTGATGATATAGCCGGAGTAGGAATAGGAGTTCCAGGTGCTGTCAGGGATGATGGCACAGTTAACAAATGTGTCAATCTTGGATGGGGTGTGTTTAATGTGGCACAGACATTCAGTAAGATGACAGGATACAAGGTTAAGGTTGGAAATGATGCGAATATGGCAGCGCTTGGTGAGTACTGGATGGGAAGTGCAAAAGAGTACTCAAGCAGTCTTTTAGTTACACTTGGTACAGGTGTCGGCGGTGGTGTTATCATTGATGGAAAGCCTTTGTGCGGCTTCAATGGTGCAGCGGCTGAGATAGGCCACCTTCCTGTAGCTGATGAGGAGAAGGAGTATTGTAACTGTGGTAAGAGGGGCTGTCTTGAACAGGTGGCTTCTGCAACTGGCATAGTCAAGACAGCTGTCAGAATGCTTAGCGAATCAGATGAGCCGTCAGCGTTAAGGGATATTCCTTATATATCAGCCAAAGCCGTGTTTGATGAGGCGAAGAATGGAGATTCTGTTGCTTTAAAGGTTGTTGATTATATGTGCCGTTATCTTGGTAAAGGTCTTGCATGTGCTTCTGGTATGGTCGATACAGAGGTTATATGTATAGGTGGTGGTGTTTCAGCAGCAGGCGGGTTTTTGTTAAGCAGAGTGGAAAAGTACTATAAGGAGTATGTGTTCCATGCTTCAAGAAACACTAAGATATTAAAGGCAACACTTGGCAACGATGCTGGTATGTATGGAGCAGCCAGACTTGTATTGAATGAGTAGAATGATGTAAATAATGAATATAGACAGGGAGTATGATAATACATGAGTCAGAATGATTTGTTGGAAAAGCTTAAGGATATAGCAGGTGAATCACAGGTCAGAACAGATGAACCTATGAGCAGTCATACTACATTCAGAATAGGAGGCACTGCGGATTATTTCGTAATGCCTTCTTCTGTTGAAGAGTTACAGGCTATAATACGATTATTGAAAAAATCAGACATGAATTATTATGTTATAGGCAATGGGAGCAACCTGCTGGTAGGAGATAAAGGCTTCAGAGGAGTTATTATACAGCTTTCAGATGCTTTTGATAAAGTGGAGTATATTGATGATGTAACGGTAAAGGCTATGTCAGGCATGAAGCTGTCAAGGCTTGGAAACAGGCTTTCAGATAAAGGACTTGCAGGCTTTGAGTTCGCAACAGGTATTCCAGGAACGATAGGCGGGGCGGTCAGAATGAATGCTGGAGCTTATGGTGGAGAGATAAAGGATATTATTGTCAGTGCTGAGGTCTTAGATCAGAATGGTGATATCCATACGCTGGGTAAAGATGAGCTTGAACTTGGATATAGAACAAGCTGCATAATGAAATATGGATATATAGTAGTAAGTGCAACACTTAAGTTAAGTAAAGGCAATACTGATGAGATAAAAGAGAATATAAAGGAACTTTCACAAAAGAGAAGAATGAAACAGCCGTTAGAATATCCAAGTGCGGGAAGTACATTTAAAAGACCAGAGGGATATTTTGCAGCAAAGCTTATAGAGGATGCAGGACTTAAAGGTCTGTCAGAAGGTGATGCACAGGTGTCAGAAAAACATGCAGGCTTTGTTGTTAATAAAGGCAGGGCAACAGCAAAGGATGTATGTGAGCTTACAGATAAGATAAAAGAAGAGGTCTTAAAGAAGTCTGGCGTTAAGCTTGAGCTTGAGGTTGTTAAAATAGGAGAGTTCTAGATACAGGTTTTAGTCAGGAGCGAGGCAGTATATGAAGATTATTATAGTCACAGGTATGTCGGGAGCAGGCAAATCGACAGCGTTGAATGTTTTAGAGGATGAGGGATATTATTGTGTGGATAATATGCCTATATCTCTTATATCAAAGTTTGCAGAGCTTGCAGACTGCCAGAAGCAGAATAATGGATATAACAACATAGCACTTGGTGTAGACATAAGGAGTGGCAATTCACTTGCCGAGTTCGATTCCGTACTTGATTATATGAAAAGCAGGAAATATGATTATACGATTCTGTTTCTTGAGTCAAGTGATGATGTACTTATAAAAAGATACAAGGAAACGAGAAGGACACATCCACTTGCTAAGGATGGAAGAGTGGATAAAGCTATACTGCTTGAAAGAGAGCAGCTGGGGTTTCTTAAACAAAGAGCAGATGTTATCATAGATACAAGCCAGCTTCTGACAAGAGAGTTTAAGGAAGAACTTGAAAAGATAGTGCTTGAAAGAAAAGAGTTTAACAACCTTATCGTTACAGTGTTATCTTTTGGGTTTAAATATGGTATACCAGCTGATGCTGATATGGTGTTTGATGTAAGATTTCTCCCTAATCCATATTATGTTGAAGAGCTAAGACCGCTTACGGGTAATGATAAAAAGATACAGGATTATGTCATGAAAGCACCAGAGGCAGAAGAGTTCCTTGTGCGTGTTGATGGACTTATACAGTTTCTGCTTCCTAATTATGTCAAGGAGGGAAAGTCAAGCCTTGTCATAGCAGTTGGATGTACAGGTGGAAAGCATCGTTCGGTGACACTTGCCAATGCGATCGCAGACAGACTTTCAAAGACACCTTATGGCTGCAAGGTGGAACACAGGGATATAGAGAAGGATTCAAAGCGTAAGGGTTAAGAATTCATAAGAGTTTAATATTTAATGAAGCCAGGGTCAAAAGCCACGGCTTTGATACAACAAATGCAGGGTGTACCCTTGTATAGCAATATAAGAAATGGAGATAATTAATGTCGTTTTCTTCAGATGTTAAGGAAGAGCTGAGTGCAAGGCTTGATTCGGCAAGACACTGCCAGATAGCTGAGTTTGCAGCTATTATGGGGATGTCGGGACGTATAAGACGTTCATCGGGTGGTGAGATGCAGGTTGAACTGCTCACTGAAAATGAGGTTGCCAGATACAAGTTTATTGTACTTTTAGAGACTATATTTGATATAGATTCCTCAGATATATTATATATATCCGAGAGCAGCAGGGATACAAGCATAAGAATATGTGACCAGAAGCAGGTCGCAAAGATATTACAGACACTTAAGTGGGCAGATGATACATTTGAACATATAGAACCAGTATTTGTGGACCCAAGAATAGTACAGAAGGATTGCTGCAAAAAAGCATTTATAAGAGGAGCTTTTATAGCCGCAGGCTCAATAAGTGACCCTAATAAGTTTTATCATTACGAAATAGTATGTGATTATGAAGAAGATGCAGAGTGTGTTAAAGATATGCTTTGCTTTTTTAATCTTGATGCAAAGGTTACGCAGCGTAAGAATAATTATATAGTCTATATGAAGGAGGGCAGCAATATAACAGATGCCCTTAATCTTATGGGAGCATATGTTTCCCAGATGGCGCTGTATAATGTCATGATTCTTAAAGAGATGAGAAATGATGTTAACAGGAAGGTTAACTGTGAAACGGCGAATCTTAATAAGACAATATCAGCGGCAGTCAAGCAGACAAGAGATATTGAGTATATAAGAGATACAGTAGGACTTTCAAGCCTAAAGGAAGGACTTTATCAGGTGGCAAAGATACGTCTTGAACATCAGGATATGAATCTTAAGGATATAGGAGAGCTTCTTGATCCGCCTGTGGGAAAGTCCGGGGTTAATCACAGACTAAGAAAGATAAGCGAAATGGCAGATGAGATAAGGGCTGCCAGGCAGGGGTATTGACAACAAGCGTATAATAAAACTTAGGCGGGGCATATTTATGATAGATATAAAGATGTTGACAGAACTATTATAATGCTGCAGTCGGATGTAAGAAAGGTTTCTGCATATAAGGCAGAAATGCAGGAGATTATATACAGTAAGGATATAATGGAGGATAATGAGATGACAAAAGTAGATATTATTTCAGGATTCTTAGGAGCTGGAAAGACAACTCTTATAGCTAAGCTTTTAAAGGAAGCATTTCCAGGAGAACAGGTAGTTCTTATAGAGAATGAGTTTGGCGAAATCGGCATAGATGGTGGATTCTTAAAGGAATCTGGTGTTGAGATAAGAGAGATGAATTCAGGATGTATATGCTGCTCTCTAGTAGGTGATTTTGGTACATCACTTAAGGAAGTAGTTGAAAAGTATCATCCAGACAGAATTATCATTGAGCCATCTGGTGTTGGTAAGCTTTCAGATGTTATAAAGGCAGTTAAGGATCTTCATATTGAGAATGAAATCAGGCTAAACAGTGCATCGACTGTAGCAGATGCATCTAAGGTAAAGGTATATATGAAGAACTTTGGTGAGTTCTTTAACAACCAGATTGAGCATGCAGGAACTATTATTCTTAGCAGAACACAGAATGTTTCAGAGGCTAAGTTAAAGACAGATATAGAACTTATCAGATCACTTAACAAGGATGCACATATTATTACAACTCCTTGGGATGATATTAATGGTAAGCAGATTCTTGATGCAATGGAAAATGTTACTAATCTTGAGCTGGAGATGCTTGCAGAAGCAGCAGCTAAGGCAGCAGAGGAACATGAACATGAGCACCACCATGACCATGATGGAGAGTGTGGCTGCGGACATGACCACGATCACGAGCATGAGCATCATCACGACCATGATGGAGAGTGTGGCTGCGGACATGACCATGATCACGAGCATGAGCATCACCACGACCATGACGGAGAGTGCGGCTGCGGACATGACCATGATCACGAGCATGAGCATCACCATGACCATGACGGAGAGTGCAGCTGTGGACATGATCATCATCATGGACATCATCATGCTGATGAGGTGTTTACAAGCTGGGGTGTAGAGACTCCTGATAAGTATGATAAGGAAACACTCTCAGAGATACTAAGAAAGCTTTCTGAAACAGATGATTATGGTGATATATTAAGAGCAAAGGGTATGCTTCCTACACCAGAAGGTAAGTGGATGTTCTTTGATCTTGTACCAGAAGAATATGAAATCCGTGATGGTGAACCAGAAATCACAGGCAGAATATGCGTTATAGGAGCTAAGCTCAAGGAAGATGCTCTTAAAGAGTTATTCAATGTATAAATTAAGTTTTTAAATAGTGCAGTCCATGTTTTGCACATAATGACATGGGCTGCATTTTTAGGATTTATAAAAATATATGGCAGAAACAGCATAAATATAAGAAAAGAGGTAAAATATGGCACAGGAAGAAGAATATCAGATTCCAATATTCTTAATAAATGGACAGCTTGACAGTGGTAAAACAAGATTTATCCAGGATACAATAGCAATGGGACAGTTTGCAGAAGCTAAGAATAAGCTTCTTATTGTATGCGAAGAGGGTGAAGAAGAATATAGTGAGAAGCTTTTAAAGGACAATGGTGTAGATATGGTTGTCCTTGAAAAGGAAGAGCTTACAGAAGAAAAGCTGAATGAGCTTGACAAAGAATATGATCCATGGATAGTTATAGTTGAATATAATGGTATGTGGGATCCAGCTCTTATTATGGCAACAGCCAAGCCAAGAGGATGGGATATATATCAGTCTATTACGCTTGTAGATGCAGCTTCCTTTAATCTTCAGTGGAATAATATGAGGTCTATCGTAGCAGAAACAGTTAAGTATGCCGATATGGTTATATTTAACAGATGCAAGTCTGGTATGGATCTTGGAAGCTACAGAAGAAGTATGAGAGCACTTAACAACACACTTCAGATAGTATTCGAGGATGATAAGGGTGAAATGATGTCTATAGCAGAACAGCTTCCTTATGATGTAAATGCAGATGTTATAGAAATAGATGATGCTGATTATGGCATATGGTATATGGATGTATCAGAAAGACCAGATGTGTATGTTGGCAAGAAAGTAAGATTTAAGGGACAGGTACTTAAGAATAAATACTTTAAGGATAAGAATTTCGTTCCAGGACGTAAGGTTATGACATGCTGCGCAGAGGATACTCAGTTTATTGGTTATATCAGCTTCTATAATGACATTGCTTCATTGGAAAACAGGCAGTGGATAACTGTTACAGCAACTGTTAAGGTTGAATTCCAGATGGCATATAAGAAAAAGGGTCCTGTTCTTTATGTAGAAAAGGTAGAGCCAGCAGAACCACCAGTGGAAGAGATGGTGTATTTCTAATATGATACAGGATATATTTCCAAAAGTTTTAAATAACCAGTATGTAGAGTGCAGTCCATGTGATAACGATATTATATTTTTCTTTAAGGGTTCATCACTTCTTGCAAGGTATGAAGGAGAAGATGTACTTGTATATCCACAGTACAAGGAGTTCGTTCTGGGGATAAACAAGGCAGATAACAAGGATACAGTGGATAACTATACATTTGTTTATCTTCTGTCAGTGGATGATACAAGATATTTTCTTGCAAGAAAGAGCGGTGAGCTGCTTAAAGGTCAGTATATTGGTGAAATGGCTGACTCAGACATACATAAAGAATATGATACAGTTATTGACGGCTTTGATTTTGTCGGAGTTAATTCTTTTAGAAAGGCTGAGCCAAAGGCGCAGGCATTTGCAGCTATAACAGCATTTCATATATATGGATGGTACAGGGATAATCACTTCTGTGGAAGATGTGGTAAGCCAACTATTCACGATGACAGGGAACGTATGTTAAAATGTCCGTCATGTGGCAATATGATATATCCTAAGATATGTCCGGCGGTTATAGTAGCAGTAACGGATCATGACAGGATTCTTCTTACGAAATACGCGGGAAGGACATATAGGAATTATGCACTTATAGCAGGCTTTAACGAAGCTGGTGAGACACTTGAGCAGACAGTCAAAAGAGAAGTTATGGAAGAAACGGGGCTTAAGGTTAAGAACATAAGATACTATAAGAGCCAGCCATGGGGATTGTCAGGTTCGATACTTTCAGGCTTTTACTGTGAGCTTGATGGTGATGATACGATAACACTTCAGGAGGAAGAGCTTTCACTTGGTAAGTGGGTGAAGGCAGAGGAACTTTCGCTTGAAGATGATGGAATAAGCCTTACAAGGGAAATGATACTTAAGTTCAGGGAGGATTGCCTGACTGAATAAAAAATACGCTGGATTCCTGATGGAAGCCAGCATTTTTTTTATAATAGCAGTTTTATGTTAATTTTTATAATTTTTAAAACATATGTTAATATCAACATTTCCAGATACACCAGGTACCGTACCAGTGCTTGTGTACTGCCACATAGTATATTTATATGGATAGTAAGGAGCTGCAGTCTGATATCCTGCGAACCACTTGTCGTAAGATTCAAGACGGTTAAGTTCAACATTGTCCATAAAGTACAAGAGATTACTATATATGAGCGGTGTGTAGCCGGCAGCCTTTATGGTATCACAGAAGGCTATAACAACATCAGTAAGCTCACTTGCACTAAGCTTTTCCTGACGGAAGGAATCATTTTCTATAGCCTCTATATCAATAGCTACAGGGTATGTAACGTTGTAAGGTCTTATAAGGTCAAGCACATAGTTGGCCTCTTCAACAGCTTCATCACGGCTTACAGCCTGTGTGTAGAAATATACTCCGACATCAACATTGTTGGTAAGAGCACCTGTTATATACTTTTCAAAAGAAGTATCCTTGACAAGAAGTCCTGAACCATAAGCTCTGTAGCCACATCTTATAATAGCATAATCTATGCCAGCTGACTTTGCCTGGGCAAAATCTACATCAGAGTTGTATCTTGAAAGGTCAATTCCTGTATACGTTTTAGTCGATTTATCATCAGAATATGTCATAAAACCATTACCATTGCGTGTGAATCCGGATGTGCTGTAATCAGTTTTTGCAAGGGCAGGGTCAATGTCAGCAAAAACATAATTTCCCTTCCTGTTAGAATATACAATGTTATCAGGATACAGCTTCTTAAGTATAGAAAGTGTCGATGAACCGCTTTCAAACTGTTCACGTATAGAGTTAAGTAAATCTTCTTTCTCAGAAGCTTTTGCAACATCAAGATCCTTTGATTCAAGCTGTGCAACTGTATGTTCGGTGCGTGTGTGGTCAGTAACAAGAAGAAAAATATTAGCAGCAATAGAAATGATTGCTGTTACTAAAAGTACAATCGTTAATGGCGATATTGAAACTTTTCTTTTGTTTTTCTTTTTCTGCCCCTTTTTTCCTGTATTCAGAATATCATCATTAAAGTTGTTGTTTAATGAGATATCATCTGTATTCTTATGCATATATATCCCTCCGTATGTTAATGATGTAAGCGCCAAAAGATGTTTTGACCCTTATGTCTGTAATTAGTGTATACGAGTGATATATAAAAGTCAAATGTGATGTGAAAATCATTGGTTGTATACGTGATGTAAAAATCATCGGCTGCAAAACCCCAATTAATAGGTAAAGATTAAAAACTAATAAAAACCAATAAAAAAACTGATTAAAAAACTAAAAAAAATATTGACAATATAGTTAACATATAGTATATATAAGATACACCATATATATATACATCAGATATTTGGAATATATGAATATATTTCAGATTCTTTAGCCTTCTGGAGAAGGTATTTATAGCGTTTCTGCTCGGAGTTAAGCTGATATATATAACAGTCTATAAGATCCGGGTCAGTAGCATTATCAAAGTTGGCATACGCAGCACTAAGTGCAGCTTTCGTCAGATTTATTTCCTCAACAAGATATTTTTCATCATATGTAGCAGGTTCTTTTTTCTTGCAGAACAGTTTCATTTCTGTTACCCCATTTCCTTATTTTTATAAAGTATAGTCATAAGCTGGCAGATCTATACATTAAAGGGAATATTTTTATAAAATGTTTGCCTTTGTCACATTCACAGGTATTAATAAGATTATGGGAGAAGCAAAAATTATGGAAATATGTATGAAAATGTGGGCTGGAATATATAAAGAAATATTGTCAGGGCATATGGATGTAGTAAGATATTTAGTTTTATTGATGGTTACGATGGCGGCAGCAGCAGATGATTATAAAAGATATAAGATATCAAACAGAATAATCATAGGGGGTCTGATATTGTCAGCAATGGTGTGTATTGCAGAAATGTATATGATGCATGTAGTAAGTAAAAATGGTGTGGATATTACGTATGGAGGTTATAAGAGTTATAAAGATATTGGTTTAATGTATTTATCAGGTATGGTGTGGGCACTGGTTGTCAGTTATGTGTTGTATAAGGTCAGGGCAATAGGGGCAGGTGATGTAAAGCTTTTTATGGTTGTGGGAACGTTTATGGGATATAAGGATGTGATGTATATTATTGTTATTGCATTATTTGCAGGAGCGTTTATTGGTGTGGCAGAGGCTTTTGGCAGAAAGGAAATCATGCTGGTTACAGGAAAAAGCATGCATAAATTCCATTTTTCATATGCAATAATGGCAGGTGTATGTATGATGGTGTTTTTAAAGTCAGCCGGAATATAAAGGAGGTGTGATATAAGTGGGAAAAGGAAATGTATGTGTTATATATGATCCGGATGAACGTTACGCAAAACGCCTTATGGGGATAATTAACGATGATAAAGATATTCCGTATAAGGCAAGAATGTTTACAAGAAAAGAAGAATTTAACAAGTATATAGCTGGTAACGATACAGACGTGCTTATGGTTAATGAGGAATGTTATACTTATGAGATTCAGAAAAAGAGCAATAATAATGTTATTGTTTTATGTGAAGAAGAAAATGAAGCAAGGAGGATTAATGATAGAAAAAAGGAAGGACATACAGGCGTATGCAAGTATCAGCCGGCATATCAGCTGTTAGGTACAATATCTAAAAAATATACAGAAACAGAGCAGAATGAAAAGGAAAAAAGTTTTAAGTGCATAGGTGTATATGGATTCAATTCTTCTTTAAGGGTTATGCTTGCACTTGTAATATCAGCCGCTTTTTCAAGAAAGGGAAAAACACTGTTTATAAACCTTGATGAATTCTCAGGTATTGAACATATAATGGGAAGTGATGAATCAAGAAATCTCTCAGATGCTTTATATATGTTTAAACAGGCAGGAATGCAGTATACAGATGGCATCCGCCGTAGTATACATTTTACAGATATGTTTGATTATATCCCGGCAGTAGTATCCGCAGATGATATATCATATGCAGGGGATATGCTTCTTTCGCAGTTTATCGATGCAGCTGCATATAACGGGCAATACATGTATGTAGTGATTAATATATCAGAAGGAATCACAAGACCATGGAAGCTGATGGAAAAATGTGATGTGACATATATAGCTGATAGTGGCGAATATATAGAAGGCTGCAGGTTTGATAATCTTAAAAGATATCTTATAGAGAATGACATGGAGCAGGTGTCTGATAGTATAATGAGGATTAATCTTAAAACAAAAGAGGATGTTGATGTGAATTTCCTTCAGAGAATCATGTATACAGAAGCGTATGGCTGTGTGAGCGAGTTGATTAATTATTTGTAGTTTTATGGATGAATTGTTTATAAAATTAAAAAAGGAAATATATGAAGAGCTTGATATAAGCCTTGATATATCGGATGATTATCTTTATGAAATAATAGATGAGTGTATATATAAAGCAACGGCAGTAAAAAGACTGTCACTTAACCAGAGAGAAATGTTAAGGACACGGTTATATAATTCGATTAAGAAGCTTGATGTATTGCAGGAGCTTATAGAGGATGATGAGATAACAGAAATAATGGTAAATGGTTATGACAATATATTTATAGAAAGGAATGGATGTATAACAAGGTGTGAAAGACAGTTTGAAAGTGAGGAAAAGCTTGCTGATGTAGCACAGAGAATAGCAGCAATGTCAAATAAAATCATTAATGAGTCGTCACCTATCGTAGATACAAGACTGCCGGATGGGTCAAGAGTCAATATGGTATTACCGCCAATAGCGATAGATGGCCCGATAATAACTATAAGAAAATTCTATAGAACACCCATGGACATTAAAAGAATGATACAGGCAGGTTCTATAACAGTTGAAGCAGCAGATTTTCTTAAGCTGCTCGTTAAAGCGAAATATAATATATTCGTATCTGGAGGTACAGGAAGTGGTAAAACAACATTTCTTAATGCCTTATCTAATTATATCCCAAAGGATGAAAGAATACTTACAATAGAAGATTCCGCAGAGCTTCAGATATCCGGCGTTGATAACCTTGTAAGGCTTGAAGTAAGAAGGGCAAACATGGAAGGAGATAATGAGGTTACAATAAGGGATCTGATCAAGTCAAGTCTAAGAATGCGTCCCGACCGCGTGATAGTTGGAGAGGTCAGAGGCGAGGAGGCGCTTGATATGCTGCAGGCCATGGGAACAGGGCATGATGGAAGTCTTTCTACAGGACATGCCAACAGTCCAGGGGATATGCTTGTAAGGCTGAGAACGATGGTTCTTATGGGCATGAATATGCCGGTGGAAGCAATAGACAGGCAGATATCGTCAGCTATAGATGTAATAGTGCATCTTAAGAGAATGAGGGATAAGACAAGAAAGGTTGTTGAGATATCAGAGGTGTGTGATTATGGTGAGAAAGGGTTTGAACTTATTCCACTGTTTAGGTTCGTGGAAGAAGGCGAAGATGAAAGCGGAAGGATTATTGGTGAACTTAAGAAAACAGAATATAAGCTTCAAAACCAGAGTAAGCTGCTTTCCTATACTGGATGCAATTCCGGAAAATAAAAATGAGCTTATATATTATCTTCAGGGAATAGCAGTGATTGTTCTTGCTGCATATTTATTCTATAACAGCTTATGGTCATGCATATTTCTAAGTCCGGTTATCCCCATATATGTTGTGTTACGTAAAAAGGAAGCTTATGGTAAAAAAATAAGCCGTAAAACCATGGAGTTCAGTGATGGAATGCAGGCGGTTTCATTTGCGTTAAATACGGGTTACTCGATTGAAAATGCGTTTGCAGAAGCAGTGGGTGAGCTTGAACTTCTATATGGAAAAGAATCATCTATAGTCAGGGAGTTCAGGATGATGGTAAACAGAATAAAAAGAAACGAAAACCTTGAAGATATTATGGATGATTACGCAAAAACATTAAATATAGACGATGTCAGCTATTTTTCGGAAATATTCAGATATGCCAAAAGAAGTGGTGGTGATATTCCAGCGATTATTAAACAGACGACAAAAATGATAAGGGAAAAGTCAGAAGTCCAGATGGAAATAGACACGATAATAAGTGGAAGAAAAATGGAGCAGAAGATTATGGTGTGTATTCCATTGGGGATACTTATATATCTTAGGATGACAACACAGGGGTTTGTCGATGTGCTATATGCTAATGTGCTGGGAATAATAGTTATGACACTATGTCTGATCATATATGCAGCTGCAGCTGTTATTTCAATCAGAATCGTGGATATTAAGGTGTAACATAAAAGGACTAAGAGAGTTGTCATGAATAAGAAAATCAGAGGAAATGCTATAACAAATAAAATAAATAATAAATATATTATTGCCGCAATACTTATTATTGGAATAGTGCTAGTTAAGACACTTGTTATAAAAGATTCACAGAAATCATCAGTAAGTCATATAAAAAGACCAGAACCAGGTGAAGCTTCTAAAAACATTTCATTAGATGTTTATGATGCAGCTGGAAATAAACAGACAACAATAAATACATATGTTGAGCCAAGAAAAATGTCAGAGGAAGAGACACAGCAATGCTTTGATGAAGCCTATGATGAGCTTTTAAGGATTGTGTTAAAGAATAATGCTTCAGCAGATTATATTACACAGGATATATGTATGACAGATAAGCTTGCAGAAGGTCTTATAAGTGTAAGCATGTATCCCTCAGATTATTCAGTAATTGATTATGATGGTACGGTGCATAATGAGATGTTAAGTGAAGGTGATGTTAAAGAGGTGTCACTAACATACGTTATGCAATACGAGGAATATGAAAGACATGGTGTTATAGAGTTGAATGTACGGGCAGCCGGGGAATATGATGATGAATCACAGAAGGTGATAGCACAGAATACTATCCAGAAGGCCGTAGATAATACAGTTAATAAAAACATAGACGAAAAGGAGGCAGCTCTGCCGTCAAATATAGGGCAGAAAGATATATATTACAGATACACAAAAGAAAAAACATCATGGTTATCATATGTTATTGTGCCGGCAGCTGTTGCGGTACTTATATTGTACAGAAGAAAAATGAAGAAAAAAAGAGAACAGGAGCTAAGAATAAAGGAATTAAAATACGATTATTCAGAGCTTATAGCCAAGCTTACATTACTTCTTGGTGCCGGTATGACCATAAGGAAGGCATGGGAGAAGATGGTTGAGGATTATATGAAGAAAAAGCAGGCTGGTGGTGGAGTGAAGATAGTATATGAAGAAATGTATATAACAGATTGTAATATAAAATCCGGAATATCGGAATATGAAGCTTATGAGGAGTTTGGATACAGATGTAACACAAGGGAATACTTAAAGCTTGCATCGCTGCTTCAGACTAATCTGAAAAGAGGAACGAACCGGCTAAGGGAATTACTCTGTCAGGAGTCATATGATGCGTTTGAACAAAGAAAAAATATTGCAAGGCAGAAGGGTGAAGAAGCTACAACAAGACTGCTTATACCAATGATTATGCTGCTTATGGTAGTTATGGTTATAGTCATGGTTCCGGCAGTTATGAACTTTTATCTTACATAACAGAAAGCAGAGATTTCTTCTGTTATGTTACATGAAGACTAAACAGGAAAGGAAGAATAGTGTGAAAAATAAGATTTTTCACACGCAAGAATGGAGGATTATTATGAAAACAGATGTTATAAAGACAGCAGTAAAAGAAAATAAGAAAAACAAAATGGCAGTATTTTGCAGAAAAGTAAAAGAAAATATAAAAAATTTCTGGCAGGATGAAGATGGCATGGGAGTCGTGGAAATAGTACTTATTATCGTTGTGCTTATAGGTCTTGTCATCATATTTAAAAGTCAGATAACAGCATTGGTTAATAAGCTGTTATCAAAAATGTCAAGCCAGGCAAACAAGATATGATAAATACGGCAGCAATATCACATATAAAGACAATATCACATATAAAGACAATATCATATATAAGGACAATATCATTAAGGGCACAGATTACGGTTATGGCGGCAATGGTGTTTATGATTGTTGTTTCATTTGTTACAACATGTGTGGATAGTGCAGCAATGTCAGGATATAACACGATAATAAAACAGTCATGCAGCTTGTCTGATGAATCAGTATTTGCAGCATATAGTAATGATTTATTAGAACAATTCGATATATTTGCATTGAAAAAATCAGACATAATCAATGAAAAAATCCCCCAGTACATCAAAGAAAATATAAAAACATATTCTAAGGATTTAAGCCTTACAGAAGCATCATATACTGGTTATAAGTACATGACTGACAATGGCGGATATGGTGTTGAAGAGCAGATAATAAAATATATGAAAAGTGGTGGGTATGCTGATGTTGTTAAAAACTATAATGCTGTCAATAACCGCATAAAAGAATCAGATGCTGTCAGAAGGGTTACAGAAGCTATATGTTCAACACAGGCTGCAGCCGGTGAGAGCAGCAGCGTGATGAGCCTGCTTATAAGTACATGTTCGGATATGGATGAAAAGGAAAATGAAATATCCAGTATGGTGGCTGAATGTAAAAAGAATATGGATGAACTGCATTATATGTATGAAGCAGATGATGTAAATATACTATCGCAGTATAGCAGAAAAATCGAAAGAATATCAGACGAAATACATAACATTTCACAAGATATATTATATCAGGCTTCGTCTTATGAAGAGTTAAGAACAAAGTCAGAACAAAGCATAAGGGAATGTCATGAAAAGCTGAACTTTAACAGGAGTGATATAAGTGATGAGCTGTATCAGGAATTATCAGAGGATATAGACAGACTGTACACAGAATATGGTGATGCTGATGTATTATCGGAGGGATATATCAGGGATAGTGTGGATAATGACAACTCAATCATAGAAAATATCGTCGGTAATATGCAGGCTGTTCAGGATATTTGTATGAAAATATCAGAGCCTGACGTAGAAAAACAGGAGTATATCACAAAGATAGAAAAAATATACGAAGATATAGAATCAGAAATAAACGGATTTAGTATCAAAACAATCGTACAGGAATATGAACAATATACTTTCAGAGCAGATGATTATAACACCAGCATAACTTCACTAAATAAAATCTATCAGATATTAAAGGAAGGAGCAGCAGGACTGGTGATTGATGGTGAGATATCAGATAAGTCCATGGATTATTCTGACCTTGCAGATACATATGTATCAGGAAGTTATGGAGGAGATGGTATATCCAATATAGATATACGTCAGGCACTTGTCAGTGAATATATAATATCAAGATATGCAGGTTATACAGATTATATTGAAAAAAACGGACAACAAACTGGTTATATTGAAAAGAACGACCGTGCTGCTGGCAGGCTGCTTGATTATGAAATCGAATATATTCTGTGTGGAAGGCAGTCAGATAAGGATAATCTGAATGAAGTTCTTTTTAAGCTTGTACTGATAAGAGAGGGACTTAATCTTTCATATCTTGTAACAGATGTACAGAAGAAGAATGAGTGTTTTGGATTAGCACTACAGCTTCTTGGATATACGGGAAATATGGTACTCATCAAGGCAGCCCAGTATTTTATTATGTCTATATGGGCATATGCTGAATCAGTTATGGAGTTAAGAGAGCTGTATGCTGGTGAAAGTATTGCCACAGTAAAAAATGCAGACAACTGGATAACAGATATTAACACAGTTATAAGCGGCGGTGCCGCAGGTTTAAAGACAAGTCTGTTTTCGGATAAGAATAAAGCTGGGAAAGAAACAGGCAGTACAGCTGGTTATAACAGCCTTGATTATATGGATTATATGCGTATTCTACTGCTTATAAAGGATAGAACTGCGAGGAATGCAGGTATTATGTCAGCCATGGAACTGGTAATGATCGCACTAGGACATGAGGATTTTAGAATGAAGGAATACATATACGAAGCATCTGGCACGGCCGTATTTATATATGTAAAAAATGGACAGACATACAGCCAGAAACTGGAGTATTCATATATTTAAGATACCATGGTCAAAAGGTCTAAACCCACATGAGCCCGCTTTTTAAAACATATAGTGATAATATGCAGGATAAGCAGCTGCCTCTTTATGTGCAGATAAACTTATATTAAAAATAAATGATGTAAACACGGTACTTTACGCTGTGTCAATCATAAAGTACAAAAAGAAACATTATAATTAAACTTAAAAGGAAAAAACGAAAATTTAAAGGAAGGAGAAAGATAAGACTTATTCTTATAAATTAACAGGTATGATGTTTATAACGCCAGAAATACATAAACATAATACATCCTCTGCACAAGCCAATAATGTAGTTTATCTCAATAAAGAGGCATATATTAAAATGGCTGCTTTTAATGCATTAAGAGCATCATCCACAGTGGAGGCAGCACTTGTTATACCTTTATTTATATATGCAGTTATGGCAGTAATGTATTTTATACAGGTTATGGCAGTGCGCTCACATGTGAATGATGCATTATATATAACTTTAAAGAAAAGTGCAGGTTACGCATATATATATGAAAATTTTAATGAGTATGCCGGACAGAAAGCTATAGAAGATGGAATTGCTGATGATTCTACAATAGACAGCGCAGGTAATGGGATAAAAAAAGGCATGGTTGTTGAGACCATAAGGAGAATGTTTATAAAAGAACTTGGTAAAGATTATGCAAAAAATAATAACATTGAAAATGGTGATGCGGGCTTCATATTTATAAGTTCAAGAGTACTGCAGGGAAATTCGGTTATAGATATAAAGGTTTCATATTATATTAAAAATCCTTTTGATATATTTGGCAATACACGTATAAAAATCGCAGACAGGAAGAGGATTAATGCGTGGCTTGGTGAAGACATGGATGGATATAAAAAAGCTGATGGAATGTCAGAGGAATATGTATACATAACAGCAGGTGGGGAGGTATATCATACAGATTCAAAGTGTACACATTTGCTGCGTTATATAAAAAAATGTGATAAAGGTGATATAGAAGAAATACGTAATAATTCTGGTTCAAAATATTATGAGTGTAAAATGTGCAAAAAAAATACAGATGATCAAGAAACAGATGATAAAGAAACAGGAGATACAAAGACAAACAGTGTGTATTATACAGAATATGGAACACGTTTTCATAGTAACAGTATGTGCACAGAACTAAGACGCAATATCCAGAAAGTGAAAAAATCGGACATAAAAGACCGGAAATTGTGTGAAAAATGCAGTGGATGACTATAGATTGTAAATACAGGAGGTGTCACAGGAGGTGCCACATGTTTAAAATAATATATTTGATAATATGTCTTGCTATACTTTCATATAAAGATATAAGAAGCCGTACAGTTCCTGTTATGTGGCTTATATTAATGGGAGCCGTAATACCGGTTATGTATGTGTGTGATTATAAAGCAGGTGGTGAAATAATACAGTACAGCCAGATAGTACTGTCAATAATTATAGCAATAATATTTATACTCTTGTCGGTGTTTACGCCGCTGATCGGCGAAGCAGACGGGATAATTATTGGTTATGTCTGTCTGCTCTCGGATGTGTATATAGCAGTTTTTACAGTGTTGATATCATTTATTATGCTGGCAGTTTCAGGTGGTATATGGGTAGCTGCTAAAAAAATGAAGATTAAAACAGCAGTACCATATATACCATTTTTACTATCAGCATATATGTTAACGTTGTTTTGTATATAGAAGGGAATGATGATGGTATGCATACAGTTGAGAATGCGGTGATTGTACCTGTATTTACGCTTATTATAGTAGCACTTATAAGTGTCAGCGGATATATGCATGATAAAGTTGTTATGCGAAATATTCTTAACCAGTTATCAATAGAATATTCCAGGAATATAACAAGTGACGAACAGAAAGCTCTGCTTGTAAAAAGTGAGGAATATATAAAAGACAAAACAATATTTGTAAAAAAAGTAAGTGTTAAGCCAGGTTCATATGCAGGAAAAGAAAATGCAGCAGACGGTATAAATCATATTACATGTACTGCAGAATGGCCATTTAAACTGGATTTTTTCGGAATCAATATTGGAAATATAAGTATGAGCAGGGATGTATATAGAAACCATTCAGAACAGATTATAAGAAGAACTAATATAATGCTGCATAAATAGTGGCTCATTACGTTAAAAGAGAATGGAGAGTATTTATGGAAGATACATTGGAAAGAGAAGTGAATGTAAGATACGAAAGGGATAATAGTATTAACTATGCGGTTATAGATGCACAGAAGGAATGGAACTGTGAAGATGACTATGAAGTAAAGATGCTCATGTTTAACATGCCAGAGCATTTTCTTGCAATCACAATGAATGAAATTGATGGAAGAAATTGTATATATTATGATATTTCTTCAAAACAGCAGCTTAGTAAGCTGTTTGAATATGGGAAGGTTACAATGGAAGAGGTTAAGATAATGTTTAACAACATAAGTGAGATGGTACGTGTGGTTGATGAATATATGCTGGATCTTGACAGAGTTATACTAAAGCCGCAGCATATATATGTTTCACTAGCCAATAAAAAATACAGTTTCATGTATTCTCCCATAGCTGGTAATTCTGATTTCTATGATAATATGCGTTCGTTATTTGAATATATACTGGAAAGATTCGATCATTCTGTTGAGAAGTCAAGTCTTGTCCACTTTTATGAAATATATCAGAGAATTCTTGTAAGAGATTATACACCACGCAATCTCATGTCTTTTTTTGAAAAAGATGATAATACACAGATGGACATAGAGGATGATGACAATAAGCATGTTGGTAAAACGTATCACGATGCTGTACAGACCTGGAATGGGGAAATCAACAGAATGAAAAGTGAAAGCGAAGCGGTTGATTATGGAAAAGACGGCACAGTAAAAGACAGCATCGTGAAAGATTACAATCGTAAAGACAGCACAGTAAAAGATTACAATCGCAAAGATGGCAGAGTAAAAGACCGTAACCGAAAAGAAAGAACAACAAAAGATATCACCTGCAAGACGGATGAAAATAGCCAGCATAAAGGGAAAATAATAAAAGATGTGCTTCCAGAAACAGCAGAGGATAACAAAAGTAATAAAAGCAGTAAAAAGGCAGTATTTGTCATGAAAGCAGTGGCCGCAGTTATTTTATTAAACGCATTCCTTAGCATGTTTTTAAAAACATATGCGGTAGTAAAGCTTAATACAGCTGCATCTGTAATATGCATAATAGCTGGCGTGCTTATATTCTATGTATCTGGAAAAGTGGCTGATATTATAGGGGAAATTGCCAGTGAAGACAAGGTGACAGAGGATGAACTTATACCATATAGAATGCATAATAATACAGATAAATCTTATGAACGTAAGCCGGAAGCTGAACATGAATACATGGAGGATGTAGAAAAAACTTCATATAGCAGTATGGTAACAGCAAGGGTGATGAAGGATGAAGAAGAGCAGGAAATAAAAGTCAGTCATACAATGCTGCTAAGCGATTATCTTAAGATGTTAAAGGATAATAAGCTTACACTAAGCCTTCTTGATAACAAAGATAACAGGTTATACATGAAAAATGAGGATTCATATGAGCAGCCATTGGAAAATATAGAACCAGTAAAATATCCATGCACAATAGGAAGCCTTGAGGGAAGTGCAGATATATTCATAGATTCACCAGTTATAAGTAAGATGCATGCATGTCTGCTTAAGGAGGATGATAAGTTCTATATAGAAGATATGAATTCTACTAACGGAACATATATAAATGATGAGAGAATAGCCATGCATAGCAAGACACGTATAGCTGATGGAGATATACTAAGAGTAGCAGCTTATAATTTTAAGGTGTGCATATCATAGTATAAAGAATAAATAAATATATGTACCAGTATATCGCCAAATTCCTTTTCATATGATACAATCTAGTTTACTGGTAAATCAGTATATGGAGGACTATTTTATGAATGTTAATATATACTATGGTGGACGTGGTATGGTCGATGATCCTACAATAGTTGTGATAAACAGAATACAGGAAGTGTTAGAAGAGCTTAATGTAACGGTAACAAGATATAACCTTTATGAGATGAAAAACACGATAACGACACTTTCCCAGTCGGTAGCAGATGCAGATGGTGTTATATTTGCAACAACAGTAGAGTGGGTTGGAATGGGCGGATATATGCAGACGCTTCTTGATTCTTGCTGGTTATATGCAGATAAAAGCAAGGCAGCATCTACATATATGTTTCCGGTTGTTATGTCAAGGGCATATGGAGAAAGAGAGGTTGTGACAGCACTCTGTAATTCGTGGGAGATAATAGGTGGTGTTATAGGAAGCTCACTTAGTGCATATGTTGATGATACGACTGATTTTGAATTCAATCAGGAATATAAAGATATTATAGAAAAATATGCTGAGAATATATACAGGACTATATCAAAGAAGGTTAAGAGCCTGCCTTCAAGCAGCCAGACTATAAGAAAGAATGTTATAAAGGAAGTTGTAAGCTTTACACCTCAGGAGAGTGAGCAGTTATCAAAGTATGCTTCTGATGATGAGTTTGTAAAGACGCAGAAGGAAGACATCGAATCACTTGCAAGTATATACAAGGAACTTATGAATGACCAGGCAAATGGAGGCGATGATTATTATTTAAGTGTATTCAGAAACCATTTTAAACCTGAGCTTAGCTATAATGGCAGATATATGTTCATGATTAGTGACAAGGATAAAAATATTGTGGTGAATGTTGCAGGCGGACAGCTTAACGCAGAGTTTGGTGAAGATATGACAGCAGATGTCATAGGTAAAATGTCTAAGGAGACCTTTGATAACATAGTACAGGGCAGAATTACCTTTCACAGGGCATTTATGACAGGAGATATGACTGCAAAAGGTAACTTCAGGACACTCAGGATGTTAGATGAAATATTTGATTTCGGAGCATAGAATGGTATGAGAAAAGGTCATGCTTTGTCATGACCTTTCAAGAGTAATACAGGTTGTTGTAATATGCGAAGCGCTATTATAGGTCATGCTAAGTGAGGCTTTGCCAAGTATACACATCTGATAGACACTAGGTAATCCAAGACCAGAGTGGCTTTTCTTTGTCGTAAAGAAAGGGGTGCAGAGTCTGGATAAATCATAACTGTAGATGTCTGGTGTACCGGACTTATCAGCTGCATCTATCATGTCTTTTAAAAGGCTTTTGTCTGGTTCGCTGTCTGATGCATTTATTATAGACAGATGCATAAGCTGATTGTCGCATTGTATCTGCAGACAGATTGGTTTATTACTGCATGCTTCATATGCGTTATCTATAAGTTCATTAATACCAAGTGTAAGCAGATGTGAGGATATATAGAAGCTTGTTTTTTCGTCTGCATTTATAAGTTCAGTGTTTAATGGGAGCTTTTCACTATGTGCTTCATTGCTGTATTTTTTTCCAATATATGTCTTAATACGCTCCAGCAGCTCTTTTACATTACATTCAATCATTTCGCTATCTTTAAAGCTGTATCTGTATAAAGAGGTGCGGTTCATATATCCAACCAGCTCATCTATAGTCGTTCCCATGTTGTTCCAGAATTTATTATCTTTAAGTTCGGAATTCTTATGGGAAATAAACTGATAAGATGTTTTAAGATAGGCTGCGTAGTTTTTTATTTCGTGGGAAACGACCGACAGCTCTTCCAGAGAGTCTTTTCTTAAATCAGATAATGCAGATGATAATTTGCTGCTTTTTTTACATTCCGATACGATAGTATCATATTCCTCTTTATTAAACATATAAAACCTCATTTCTAAAATTATACATACATCAGAATAATTGTTGAATAATTATCTGCAAAAATATTGTAATCAACCTTGCTTTAAGTTATTATACGAGTATATACTTAAATATAAAATAAGTAAATGATGTATAAGGAGGAAGAAAGAGTTTATGAAAAAAGATGATTGCATTTTTTGTAAACTGGCTAATGGAGACATACCAACCAATTCAATATATGAAGATGAAGTAGTTAAGGTTATATTCGATGCAAGTCCGGCAGCACCAGGACACATACTTATATTACCTAAGAATCATTATGACGATATATACTCAATGGATGATGAAACAGCTGCACATGTATTTAAGGTTGCTGTTAAACTGTCTAAGGCATATAGAAAGGCACTGGATTTTGATGGGCTTAACATAGTCCAGAATAATGGTGAGGCAGCAGGTCAGACAGTATTCCACTTCCATATGCATATTATTCCAAGATATAAGAATGATACAGTTAATGTAACGTGGAAGCAGAATGAGGCAGATGCTTCAGTTATAGAGGATATTAAGAGTAAGGTTTCTGAATATCTTAAAGATTAACAGAATATTTCTGATATACTGATTGAATTTATAATACTAAATCTGGGAAATCCAGTACTAACGTGATTGGTATAGTTATTTACGAAACGATGTACCAGAAATCACATTATAAAAACGGGAAAGGAAAAGAGTTTGTAATGATTAAGTTAAGCAAAGGTGGAGCATATCTCATTAACGGAACAGAGGTTATTGAGGATAGCCAGACAGCAGCACAGGAGGTCGCTGCAAAGACAGGTAAGAATGTAACTAAGGAAGAAGCAGCTAAGAATACTATAGCTTATGGCATATTAGATAAGCATAATACTTCTGGCAATATGGATAAGCTTAAGATTAAGTTTGATAAGATGACTTCCCATGATATTACATTTGTAGGTATTATACAGACAGCAAGAGCTTCAGGACTTGAAAAGTTCCCTATTCCTTATGTACTTACAAACTGTCATAACAGCCTGTGTGCTGTAGGTGGAACTATCAATGAGGATGACCATATGTTTGGACTTACATGCGCTAAGAAGTATGGTGGAATCTATGTGCCACCTCATCAGGCAGTTATTCATCAGTTTGCAAGAGAGATGCTTGCTGAGGGTGGAAAGATGATTCTTGGTTCAGACAGCCACACACGTTATGGTGCACTTGGTACTATGGCTATGGGTGAGGGTGGACCTGAGCTTGTAAAGCAGCTTCTTAACAAGACATATGATATCAATATGCCTGGTGTAGTTGCTATATATATGACAGGAGAACCTATGAAGGGTGTAGGTCCTCAGGATGTGGCACTTGCCATCATCGGTGAAGTATTTGCCAACGGTTATGTTAAGAATAAGGTTATGGAGTTCGTAGGACCAGGCGTTTCAAGCTTAAGTGCTGACTTTAGAATCGGTGTAGATGTTATGACAACAGAAACTACATGTCTTTCATCTATCTGGAGAACAGATGACAAGGTTAAGGAATTCTACGATATCCATGGAAGAAGTGAAAGCTATAAAGAACTGAATCCAGGCAGCGTTGCTTACTATGACGGCGTTGTATACGTTGACCTTAGTAAGATTAAGCCTATGATAGCTATGCCATTCCATCCAAGTAACACATATACTATTGATGAACTCAATGCAAACCTTGTTGATATTCTTCATGATGTAGAAAAGAAGGCACTTGTAAGTCTTGATGGACAGGTAGACTTTAAGCTTACTAACAAGATTAAAGATGGTAAGTTATATGTAGATCAGGGTATCATCGCTGGATGTGCAGGTGGTGGATTCGAGAATATATGTGCGGCAGCTGATATATTAAGAGGACACTCTATCGGTGCTGATGAATTCACATTAAGCGTATATCCTGCAAGTACACCTATATATATGGAGCTTGCAAGAAACGGAAGACTTGCAGACCTTATGGAAACAGGTGCTATAGTAAAAACAGCATTCTGCGGACCTTGCTTCGGTGCTGGTGACACACCTGCTAACAATGCATTTTCAATCAGACATTCAACAAGAAACTTCCCTAACAGAGAAGGTTCTAAGTTACAGAACGGTCAGATATCATCAGTTGCACTTATGGATGCAAGATCTATCGCAGCTACAGCAGCTAACAAGGGCTTCCTTACAGCAGCTACAGATTGTGATGTTGAGTTTACAGGCCCAACATATCATTTTGACAGTAACATATATGCCAACAGAGTATTTGACAGCAAGGGAGTAGCAGATCCTGACCAGGAAATCCAGTTTGGACCTAATATCAAGGATTGGCCAGAGATGGTTGCACTTCCAGAGAATCTTATAATAAAGGTTGTTTCAGAGATACATGATCCTGTAACAACAACAGATGAGCTGATACCTTCAGGTGAAACATCATCATTCCGTTCTAATCCTTTAGGACTTGCAGAGTTCGCACTTTCAAGAAAGGATCCAGCTTATGTTGGACGTGCAAAGGAAGTACAGAAGGCAGAAAAGGCAAGAGAAGCTGGAGAATGTATGGGAGAAGCACTTCCAGAGTTAAGAGATATTATGCATAAGATTAAAGAAACTTATGATGTAAGCAAAGAAAATGTTGGTGTTGGAAGCACAATATTCGCAGTTAAGCCAGGTGATGGTTCAGCCAGAGAGCAGGCAGCTTCATGTCAGAAGGTGCTTGGTGGATGGGCTAATATAGCTAATGAATATGCAACTAAGAGATATCGTTCTAATCTTATTAACTGGGGCATGCTTCCATTTATAGTAGATAAGGGAGAACTTCCTTTTGCTAACGGTGATTATATATTCATACCTCAGATAACAGAGGCAGTTAAGAATAAGGCAACATCTATGAAAGCATATGTTGTTAACAAGGACATGAAGGAATTCACACTTAAGATGGATGAACTTACAGATGATGAACGTCAGATTATTCTTGATGGATGCCTTATTAACTACTATAGAAACAATTAAGTAATAAACGGTTTTATGATGTCTGTATTCTGAGATTATATATATCAGGATAACATAGGAGTAGACAATGGCAGAACAGAATATATTAAGTGCAGACCAGAGTGTTTTAGAGCAGATTTTATCAGATATTAATGAATATGAAGAAAATCAGGAAAGACTTGAATACATATCTGCGAGCATTAAGGATATAACAAAAGAGACGGATAGTACTTCTAAAGCTATGCAGGATGAAATATCAGCCAGAATTAAGGAAAGTACTGATGCTATCTGTGCAGGATATGATAAGGCGATAGACTGCGATAAAGATAAGATAAAGCAGGTGCAGGCAGACAGAGATAAAGCAAAGCAGCAGGGAATGAAGGAGCGTATCCAGACAGAAACAGCTTCCTTAAGGCAGGAGAATAAAGAACTCGCATCACAGATAGAGCGAGCCTTTATACAGGAAAATATTTCAAAGATTACGAATAATACATTTTTCCTTGCATTGTTTTTGTCAAGAAAGCTAAAGGATGTATTGGTATATATACTTTTCATGCTTATAATGTGTGGTGGTATTCCGGCGGTACTTTATGTGCTTCCTTTTGTACCAGTATGGGTTCCCGTTGTTTATACAGCAGTGATTGCTTTACTTTTTCTTATCATAAGCAGATGTGTATACATTAATCTTATTATGCCGCATTACAATACTATAATAGCGGCAAGGGATACTAAGTACAGAATAAGGAACAACAAAAAGATCATTAAGAAAATCCGTCATTCTATAAAGAAGGACGATAATGATGCAATATATGGTCTTGAAAGCTTTGATCATAAGATTAATGATCTTCATGACAGCATAGAAAAAACAGAGAATGAAAAACAGGGGGCTCTTAAGGAGTTTGAAGAGACAGTAAAACCTGACATTCTTGAGGAAATACAAGGCAGATATGTTGATAAGCTCGAGCTTATGAACAGAGAGCTTACTAAGAAAAAGGATGAATATACAAAGCTTGATGATCTTGTAAAGCAGCAGCGTATATATATATCATCCAATTATGAAGCTTATATTGGCAAGGAGTTTGTAGATAAAGAAAAGCTTGCGGAGCTTTGTAATATCATGAAGAGTGGAGCCTGTACAACGATAGCACAGGCAATCGCGGAATATAAAAACCAGCATTAAGAGATTAATCTGATTGAAGCATTCCGAATGCACTTGTAATGACATCTGCAATCTGCATAATAACACATAGACGGGTTGTCTGGAGTGTGGAGTGGCTTTCATTACTGGATTCGTTTACGATACCAGTGATGTGGACATTTCCCACCTCAGGCAGCTTTTTTTTAACTCCGAGACCTGGCCGGAGTGGACCGGCTCCAAGAGTTATAAGTCCAACATGGTCCCTACGTCCTAGTGATGCATCAACCGCAATGATATAAGGGTTGATGAATGTCTGGTTGATGCATTCAATATATTTTGACAGATTGGCGGCATGGACAGGATGCGTAAGGTCGCCATAGACATAGAAGTTACACTGCATATGTTTTTTAAGCTTGTACCCTACTATAGGTCCAAGGCTGTCACCCGTGGAACGGTCACTTCCTACACATAGAATGATAGTTTCCTGCCGGGAATCTTTAGAAGTCTTTATTATGTACTTTAGCTTTTCGCTTAATAGCAAAGCTGCATCGTTACTGGTAGAATCGTAATAATAGTGCATAATAATCCTCATTTCATAATAATAAATTTATCAATCATAAACATAATCATTTTATTCAAAATCATAAAAAATATTCCTATATTTAAAAATATATTTTCTCCGACATTTTCTGATAAAATTCACAACTGTTTAATGATATTATTCAAGCATTATAAGTGGACATCCCTGTTTAGATGGGGTGGATACATCAGTCAGGAGCAAAATGCTTTTATATCCTGACAGTTTAATATAAATGATGCTTAGGATATGTTACAAGTGTGACTTATATGTAAAAGCAGAATGGAGGAGGATATGATAGAGATAATATGTAACAAAGATGATTCAGATAAATCAGAAGAGAATCCTAAAGATAATAACACATGTATAAGAAGACCTAAGAATATCAAGCAGATAGGTGATGTCAGCTCAGATAAGAAGATATACATAGAGGATTACGCGTTTACATATATTAACTCTATTGCATATAACAGTCCTCAGGAAGAACAGGCTGGTGTTCTTTTAGGCGAGCTTGCCAAAGAAGGAAATGAAAGGTGCGTATTTGTAAAAGGTGTTATAAAGGCAGCATTAGGTGATACATCAGATACAGGTATATATTTCAATGAAAATATATGGAATAAAATATATTCAGATACGGAAAAATATTTCCCGGATCTTTCAGTAGTAGGATGGTTTGCAGTAATGCCAGAGGTGACGGATGAACGCATGGCAAGACTTAAAAAACTGCATCTTGATAATTTTGCAGGGAATATGAAGACACTGTATCTTGTTGATACAGTAGAAAAAGAAGAGCATTTTTATCTGTATGAGAATGGAACATTAAAAAGACAGAAAGGATATGTATGTTTTTATGAGCGTAACTACGAGATGCAGGAATATATGCTTGAACGAAGCGAAAAAAAATCGTGTGAGGATGCATCAGATGACCGGGTTATAAGGAATATACGAAATGTGATACGTGAAAAGGAGGAACTAAAGGAACAAAGAAAAAGTGGCAGCTTTATGTATGGTGTAAGTGCTTTCCTTGTAGTTGTCATAATAGTGATAGGGATTAATCTTATGAATAACTACGAGAAAATGAAAAGACTGAATCAGTCGGTTGATAACCTTATGAATCAGCTTGAGGGAAATGAACGTGGTGGACAGGATGAAGATGACAATGGTGTTCATGATTCCGAAGCATCCGGGGATATAAGTGTTGATGGTAACGCTATAAAGGTAAACAGACTGTCTGGAGATGTGTATCCTTTGGAGGAAAACAGTACATCAGATAAAACAGAGAGGGAAACTGAGTCAGATAATAAAGCAGCCTCTGAAACTACACAGGCAATATCAGAATCAGAAACAGATGCATCAGTCAGCAGTGTTAAGACTGACAGTTACAGCATGTATACAGTAAAGCAGGGTGATACACTTATGGGTATATGTAAGCGGTATTATGGGACAACAACCAAATATCAGGAGGTTATGCAGTATAACGGACTTGATGACAGTGATATGTTGTATATAGGACAGCAGATAAAACTGCCAGAATAATTAAAGCTAAAAACAACAATAAAGAACGACAATAAAGATAGAAAAACAAGCTGTTATGATAGTAACATTAAGACAAACTTTCTTGAATATTTATGGGTATTATGTATAATTAAAATGATACTAAACTATATCAGAAAATGGCAGAATGAGGGATGAATAATGGCTGACATAATATCAGGTGGTTCAAGATTCACAGGAGATAAGAAGGCTCCTGTAAGAAAAGTGATCAAGTTAAATACAGACAGCAGTATAGGAAATAATATAAATAACTATGATGACAGAAACATAGGACAGGCAGCGGTAACTAAAGAAGCTGATTATGAGGAAATAAGACAAAGAATAGTAAGACACAGGATAAGGATGGGACTGCTTATAGTACTTGTTATAGCACTTATAGCAGGAGCAGTTGTGCTTGCTATGCATCTTCTAGATGGTTATTCATATACATCTTATAGTGTTACTGGTTCAATAAACAGGGAAGATACGGCAACTTCACAATATATAGCCTACCAGGGAGGATATATCAAGTATAGCAATGATGGTGTATCATACTATACAGATAAGGGAAAGGCTATATGGAACCAGACATATTCCATGCAGAAGCCACAGGTAAAGATGTGTGAGGAATGTGTGGCAGTAGGCGATATAAATGGAAATACAGTATATGTTTTTAACAAGTCAGGACTTCTTGGAAAGATAGATACTTCACTTGTCATATCCCAGATAGAAGTGGCTGCCAACGGCGCTGTGGTGGCTGTTCTTGAAGACAACGAGGCTAATTATATAAATATGTACTCTAAGGAAGGTACTAAGATATATAGTATTAAAACAACAGTATCAGGTGATGGATATCCTCTTGATGTGAGTATATCAAACGATGCAGCCAAGCTTATAGCATCATATGTATATGTGAGTGGTGAAGATATTAAGACTAATGTTGTGTTCTACAACTTCTCGGAAGTCGGACAGAATGAAACAGAGCGTGTGGTTGGTGGTTTCAATCATTACAATGACACACTTGTAGGAGATGTACAGTTTTTAAGTAACAACATAGCAGTAGCGGTAGGGGAGAATGTTATCAGCATATATAAGATAAAAGAATATCCAAGCCTTGAGAAAGAAATAAGTATAGACAGTGCAATAAGCAGGGTATTTTTCTCAGAGGATTATATAGGAGTGATAGTAGATAACTCGGGGTCAGGTGAACTTTATAAAATGCTTGTATACAATACATCAGGTGGAAAGGTATGTGAGGCTGAGTTTGGAACACAGGTTGAGAACATATCATTTGATAAGAAAAGTGTTGTTATGAATAACTCAACTGCATTGTCTATATATAATCTGAGTGGCAAAAATATAGCCAATATGAGCTTTGATATGCCGGCAAGCAAGGTTATACCGATAGGTACAAGAGGTGAGTATGTGCTTATAAGTGCAAAGTATATACAGAATATAAAGCTTAAGTAAAGAAACGGAGAATGGATAGTATGGTATTAATAGCAGTATTGGCAGTTTTATGCATATTTGCATTAGCAGGAATGAGGAAGGGTGTTATAAGGATAGCAGTTTCACTTGCAGCTATGGTAATAACTATAGCAGTCACAACAGTTGCATCACCGGTTCTTAGCGAATATATAAGGAACAATACAACATGGGATGACAAGATAGAAAAAAGCATATATGAAAATGTATCAAGAGATGGCAAAAGTTATGGTAATGATGATAATGAGCTTATAGAGTCAGGCATAACAACATATATAGATAATATTGAGGAAAAAGTCGGGGCTATAAGCGAACGTATGAATCTTCCGGAGAGTCTGACAAAGAGTATATCAGCGGCAGCAGTCAGCGGACTGGATAAAACCATAGGTGATTCGGCATCACATACACTTAAAGATATTGCCTCAAGAATATTTGCAGAACAGATGACACGTATTATAGTGAATGCTGTCAGCTACTGTATAGTATTCATAGCATTATTCGTCATACTTAAGCTGCTTACATCAGTCACAGGACTTATAAGCAGACTTCCAGTCATACATCAGGCAGACAGATTAGGTGGTATGGCAGCAGGTCTTATAGAGGGACTTATAATAGTATGGCTTGCATTCGCTGTTGTTACAGCAGCAGGAAACAGTTCATGGGCAGCGGATCTGCTTGCACAGATACATGCCAACAGTTTTCTTGAGTTTGTATACAACAACAACCTAATAATCAAGATGATACTGTAGAAAGCAAAACTTTCTTGAACTTGCACGGCGAAAGTAGTGGGATTATGATATAATGAGCGCAAGAGAGCCAGAAAGCTGCTTGCAGATTTCTGGCGA